>Ga0157370_10000011_pt1 | contig 212362 bp, 169 predicted proteins | sample C35metaG_FD_113463 | JGI IMG/M metagenome (GOLD analysis project Ga0157370, IMG submission 113463) | Corn rhizosphere microbial communities from Kellogg Biological Station, Michigan, USA - C3-5 metaG | ecosystem: Host-associated > Plants > Roots > Rhizosphere > Soil | place: USA: Michigan...
CCAACGAAGTTGAGATTTGTGAGACTGCACGGTTCATTCCAGCCAGGCGCTGGTCCGACCGGCGAGAAATCCGCTTCGCAGACGATATAAAAGGTGCCGTTGTAGCCCGCACTGGCGAAGAGGGATACGTCGGGCAGGTCGCGGACTCCGTCTTGAGGAATACCGTTGCCGGTCTGCCAATTGGGCTTCGCATAGCCGGCGAGGCATTGGGATTCGCTGGTGAGGGTTGAGCAACTGCTCGGTCCACCGCTCCCGGCGAGGAGGTTTAGGTTGGTTGCGTCCGAGCCACAGCCGTCCACCCCATCAGCGGCGCACGATTGATTCCAGGTTGTCTCCGGAATGTAGGACTTTGCGGATGACAGCGTCGCAGAATCGTTGGTGGCATTCCAGTACGTCGGGAAAGTGGCAGGCGATTGATCGAAATCGGTACCGCCGACAGAGACGTTGTAGGGCGTGGATGCGAATCCGCTCACAGCGAGTCCGGTCCTGGCAGTGCTCTGGGCGTTGAAGTCATCGCAGCCGGCTGAACCTGCATCTCCGGAGGAGACAACCACGGTGATGCCCTGGGCGGCGGCCTGTTGCCAGAGGGCGTTATAGAAGGCGTTGCCCGTGTTGCCAAGTGCGCTTTCACAGATCCCGTAGCTCTCGCTCATTACGGAGGCGAGATTGTTGTCGACGATGTAGAGAGCGGAGAGGTCCACGCCGAGGGAAGTCTCAGTGCCGGCAGAGACGACGAAATCAATGGTGGCATTTTTCGCGACTGCTCCCGACCAGGAGACGTCGAGCAGAGCTTCGGTTTCGTCGCCGACAATGCCGGGGTCGGGGCCGTTGAGGATCACGTTGGGGGTGTTCTTCGGAAGTGAGAAGAGATTACGGAAGGCGTCGACGTCACTGACGTTGATGTTTGTCTCACCGACAATGGCGATTGTTTGGCCAGTGCCGTCGATACCCTCGTTCCAAAGGGGGAGGATGTCGTAGATGTTTGCGAAGTCGGTCGGGCCGAGTCCGTAGAAGGTGTTTTGTCCGGCTGAAAAAGTGAAGTAGGACGAGGGCGAACCTTGTGTCATTTTGAGAGGCTGGCCGTGAATGACGGCTTGGGAATGGCGCGGGAAGTTGTGCAGCGTGAGGATACCGTCGACCACAGGCGTCAAGGCGGATGGGATGGATGGCTCTGCTGCATTGGCCCAGTGCTGCCGGCCGTTTACGTCGTAACGGTGGATAGGCGTGGCGAAGGCCTGCCGGACCTGGTCGGCTGTGCCGGAAAACTCAATGGCTGTTCGGCCGTTGGCGATGGCGGTGACCTGGAAACCGCTCGCGTTGAGCCATGCTTTGATCTTCTCCATATCGGAGTCCGAGGGACCGAAGCTCTTGCCGAAATCCTCGGGAGTAAGCCATTGGTGATAGTGAGCCGAGCCGCGGGTCTGCTGATCGGCGAGGAACGTCTTGAGGGCCGATTCCTGTTCGTCGCTGCGCTTGAGAACGAGCAGCATGCGAGTCATCGGCAGAGAAGCGGGTGCAGCGCCGCGGTCGAACTCGGAGCGGGCCAGCGGGTGCCGGTTGCCTCTGAGGATGGTTCGCTGCGACTCGTCGATGGGCCGGGTGATGAGATTGCGAGCAGGTGGGGCGATCACGGGCCGTGTCGATGGAATCTGCGCACTTGCCAATGTCACGCAGAAGAGAAGCGATCCGAAGCTGAAGAAGCGGCATAGCGGAGACACGCTTCGCGATGGAGGGCAGACAGACGGTTCAGCACATGGATGGGGAACCCAGGGCACAAGGGACATCGAAATTTTCACCACAAGCGAAGGAAGCAGGGAATCGAAACAGTCCGAAGTTGCAATAAGCTTCGGGGCAGATTTGTTCGGAACTTCAGAAAGGATACATTCGCTGGGAGGATTCGGGGCGAGAGAGATGACGCAGCTTCTTCAAGTGATTACCCCCAGTTGAATGCGCAAATGTGAACGATATACTGCAGCACCCGGGCGATCAATTCCACTAAAGAGGAGAGTCGCATTGTTCAAGCGGGCGATGTGCGGATTTCCGGCCAGCAATTTCGCGGATGGGCTGACCACCGTCGATCTCGGCGTTCCGGATCTGGATGCGGTGGTGAAGCAGCATTCGACGTACTGCGCTGGTTTACGCGAGTGCAGGCTGGAATTGACGGTGCTGGAACCGGATCTTCGGCACCCGGATTCGACGTTTGTGGAGGACACGACGATTCTGACGCCGGAGGCAGCGATCTTCTGCAGACCGGGAGCTGCGACCCTGCAGGGCGAGGTTGCGGCAATTCGTCCAGCGGTGGAGAGCTTTTACGCCAGCACCTTCGCCATCGAGACGCCGGGAACAGTGGATGGAGGAGACATTTGCGAAGCGGGACAAGTGAGTAGTGAGTAACAAGCTTGAGAGTGGCGAGTCGCAAACAGGGTTAGCCGCCGATGTGGACCATGGAGCGGGACGGCTTGAGGAAGCCGGGTTCGCCGATGTGGTGGCGGGCTTCTTTTTCGTTGATGATGCTAACGATGTAGTCGGAGAGTTCGCCGTCGGATTGGCCGGCGCGCATGCGGCCGTAGAGGTCGTGTTCGACCTGAGAGAAGAGACAGGTGCGAATTTTGCCGTCGGAGGTGAGGCGGACACGGCTGCATGCACCACAGAAGGCCTGGCTGACGGGAGCGATAATGCCGATTTCACCGATGCCGTCCGCGAAGGTATAACGGCGGGCGGTTTCGCTGGGTTCACGCGGGGCGAGCGGAACGAGCGGCATCTCCCGGCCTATGCGGTCGGTAATTTCCTTCAGGGTAACGACGATTTCGGGGGTCCAAAGGCGGCCTTCTTCGAGCGGCATGAACTCGATGAAGCGGACAACGACATCTTCTTTGCGTGCGAAATGCGCAAATCCTTCAATTTCAGTGTCGTTGAATCCGCGCAGGAGAACGCAATTGATCTTGATGGGTGTGAGACCGGCGGCTTTGGCCGCGCGGATGCCACCCAGGACTTTTTTGAAGCTGCCGGGAACGCGGGTGATGCGCTCGAATGTGGGAGCGTCGACTGCGTCCATGCTGACGGTGACGCGGTTGAGGCCGGCAGCCTTGAGCGGTGCGGCCATTTTGTCCAGGAGATGGCCGTTGGTGGTGAGGGCGATGTCGAGTGGCTGACCGGAGGTGGTGCGGAGCCTGGCGAGGTCCTGGATGAGTTCAATGAGGCCGTTACGGAGGAGAGGTTCGCCGCCGGTAAGACGGACTTTCTCGATGCCGAGAGAAACAAAGAGCTTGATGAGACGCAGGTACTCGCTGATTGCGAGCTCGGGGTACTGTGCTCCGTATTCCCCGGTACGGCAGTAGACGCACTTGTAGTTACAACGGTCGGTGATGGAGACGCGGAGGTCGTGGATGACACGGCCGTGACTGTCGGTCAGGCGACGAGCAGTTTCGGCACGGGAAACGGTTGGGGCAGGGACGGCCATCGGCACACCTTCAGGCTATACCGTTTTGCCCGGTTCTGCAGGAGCTGTGACGAGCACCGCCAACGTGCCCAAACGCCGAGTTGCGGGTCAAACTATTGTCTTTGTTGGGCGTCAGTCGATGCGTGGGGTGCCGGAGCGAAGGAGCAAGCCGCTGAGGCCGAGAACGACGACGAGACCGACCGCAATTGCGAAGTAATAGGCCATGGGATGGACCCAGCCGGGCGAGTAGGTAAGATCCTGTCCCACCCAGAGAAGCAGAACGGTAGCGATAACTGCAAACTGGCAGGCGATGACGAGGAGGGTATGTCCCCACTCGCGACGCTTGTCGAGAGCCTCGACCTGGTCTGGGGTGAGATTGCGTTCTTCGGGGGGAAGGAGGGAATTGGCCATCAGAGTCTGTCTCCTGCGGAGGTCCGGGACGGTTCGTGTCCGGCCCGACCACTCTTTTGATTCAACCATATGAGGGTGCGTCAATTCCACTATGGCGGCCCAAGGGAGGCAGGTATATGGGAAATTCAAGCCGGATGGAAACGAGATTCAGCCGGGTTGGAAGAAACGGGATGAAGGGGTGTTTCCGATGAACGGGGCGCCGGTCGATCGGAAAGACTCCGGCGCCGTCGCGTTACTCATTCAGGAATGCGAGGGATTGAAGGCCGGTGATTTCGAAGGGTTTGCGGCAGCGGATGTTCATACAGGAGAGTTTGTCGTCGCGGCGAACCATATAGGACTGCGCCTTTGCGAACTTGGCGCGGTCGCGCTCGTCGGCGTGGCGTGGAAGCTGAGCGCGTTTGCGGCGCACCACCCATGTGACTTTGTACTCGCCTGGCTGTCCACACTTGGGACAGGTGAGGTTGTGGGTTCGTGTTTCGGTGGTTTCGTTGAAGAAGTCGCGTTCTTCCATGTGTCGATTACCCTCTAAGCGAAGAAGCCCTGCCGGGTGAGAAGCAACGGCAGAGCCTGACGAAATAGGCCAGAGAAGTTCGCTCTCGCCGGACTCTTCCATAGTAATCCTCAGGGGAGGCTGCCCAGGGTGATGGATGCTGCGCCAGGAGGGGCTTATGAATCCCTTAGGTTGTTCTTAGCTCTCGCTAATGGCTCACGCGGAATACTGCGCGTATGCAGGCGATAGGCACGATATTGATCGATGTGATTGTGAGTTTGTTCTTCGTAGGGCTGGCCGGCTCGACTGTGGTGATTCTGATTTCGTTCGTGGAAGATTTCCGAGTACTCTTTGAAGACGATGATGTCATGCCAGAGCCCGCAACGATTGCCATGGCGACAAGAGACAGCACTTCTGAATACAGCTACAACATGTCAAAATCAGCGACCCGCCTCTAGGATCAAGACACCCGCCAGCGAGGTTCTCCGCCCGAATAGGTCGACGCGGTGGATGCTCCGAAAAGAAATCGCAACCAGAACCGGATCCGGTTGCATTCCGGTGCAAGCGCGCGAAGGGTGCAGCTCTAGGGAGTCTTGGGTTACTGCTGGCCATCTGGAGATCAGGTATCGGATACTCTTGAGTACGATGGCCAAGAAGAAAGCTGCGAAATTTTCGGCCACCAAGGCTGTGAAGGCCAATGCGCGCGAGCGTGTGGGGCAGCCTAAACCTGTGCGAGTGGTGGACGAAAAGCCCAGGACGGGGCGAGACGCAAAATACAAGAAGAAGCTGGAACAGGTCCTTTATCAGGAGGAGTAACGATGGCGCGTGCCGTGGGTGTGGGTGGTGTGTTTCTGAAGGCGAGCGATCCGAAGATGCTTTCTGCGTGGTACGCCGAGCATCTCGGAATCCCGGCGCAGGACGGAGGCGCCCTCGCGTTCGATGGCCCGGAATCTCTGGGGATGACGGTGTTCGCGCATTTTCCGGAAAGCACGAAATATTTCGGCGATGGACAGCAGCAGACGATGGTGAACTTTCGGGTCGATGATCTTGAAAGGCTTCTCGCGCAACTCGAGGCCGCAAAGGTCAAGATTGATCCCAAGCAGGAGGACTACGGATACGGGAAGTTTGCCTGGATCTGGGATCCGGAAGGAAACCGGGTGGAGTTGTGGGAACCGGCAGGGGAGAACGACAAGAACTCCTCTTAACGATGCCGAAAGGGCCCGAGAGGAGAGGGCCTTCAGCTCTCTCCTGTTCCCGTGTTCTTGTGGATGGAATTTGCGTGGTTCATTTTTCCCGAATGAAGAGCACAGTTGGAGAGGCTTCGTTCCGGGAACTCACAATCCGCACATTTTCGCCCTTATCGATATCGAATTTTGTCCCGTTCACAACCCCCATATAGGTTTCTGCTACAGTTTGCGGGCCGACTGTAAATGTGCGCGTTGCGCCATTTTTGTCGCGAACGGACAATTTGCGATCATGCCCGTTCCAATCTGTCACTTCGCCGCTTGTGGAAGAAAAAGGTCCAGCACCCAGGTTCTTCAGGGCCACGGCGGTTCTATTCTCATTAATTCCGAAGTAGAAGAGAATCACGTAAGCTCCCTGTTTCTGGAACTCCTTCGCTGCTGTTACGTCGCCGGCAATTTTCTTATCGAAATCAATGCGCTTGTTGGACGAGGACATCACGTTGAATGTGGCTGGCGAGCCAGTATCCTGGAAGAGGGTGATGGTTTTTGAGGAGAGGTCGACGGAGCTTACCGTTCCACAGAGAGCGTGGACAATCTCCTGGGCTGTCAGCCCGGGCATGAGAAGTGAAAATGAACTGACAAGAATGGATACATACAGAAACCGCTTCATTGTTTTCCCTCCAAGGTCATTTTGAGTTCGCATAGTCACCGATTTTCTGGCGATCGACTACGCGGGTAGCTGTTCATGCGGCGGGCAAGCTGAAAGCCAGCCGCGTAGAAAGGCGAGCAGGCCCTCCGGAGGCCTGATCCACGCATCCGCGATCGTTGGGCGATAGCAGTCGCGGACCAGCACGCAGAGACCCCGGCGGGTCAGTGCTCCGAAGGCATCTTCATCGGTTGTGTCATCGCCCAGATATGCCATGGCGACAGAAGGCTCCATTTCTTTGATGATGGATCGCACAGCATCCCCCTTGTCTTTCTGCGCAACGCGAATCTCAATGCCGCCGTCGAAGGGGGCCAGGCGAAGCTCGCTTCTGTCTGGAAGCATTGACCAGATGCGGCGCACTCGCCTGACGATGTGTTCTGCAATGTCCTCTCTGCCGCGCCAATGGATCGCGATACTGGCAGTTTTACGTTCCGCAAGATAAGAGAGCCCTTCACATGCGATGAGCCTGCCTGCTGTTTCGATGGCTGCAAGCAATCGGGCATCGATTCTGGCGATCTCATTCGATCCATCGGGCATGAGCCTTTCGATGCCATGGCAGCCCCAGATTTCGATGCCGGGAAGATTCATCAATTTCGGAATGTCAGTGGCCCGGCGGCCAGTCACGATGGCCAGCCGAGTATCTGTTTGGTGTTGAATCCGGCGCAGAGTAGCCGGGATGTCCGCGTAGGGGTAGGCGTGCGCGGGATTGAGGGTGAAAGGCGCGAGTGTGCCATCGTAGTCGAGCAGAAGCGCGCGTGAGCGGGCGCGGGAGAGGCGGGAGAAAAAATCAGTGATGTTGCCGCTTAACGAAGAGGACTCGAGTGATCCCCCAACATGCATTGCATATCCCCTGGTGTTCTGAGCAGATGCCGCGACACGGGCGAAACAAGCCCGCAGTATGGAAGAGCAGATATCCGGGAGGGGAAGTGCGCTAGCAGAGCAGGCAGCAGGTCAGATCAGGAGGCGCTATTCGGAGTTGATACTTTGTATCCGCACGCGATGCACGGAGGCGCACAGAGATTCTGAGGATGAAGATGACTGAATGCAAAGCAAACGAGAACATTGCCACGATGAGGCTTAGCCACTGTTGCGCTCGCAACGCGGAAGGCTGGGAATCTACTACGGGAGAGACCAAGATGGCGAGAATGAACAAGATCAGACAAACAACAAGTGCGATTGCTAAGATCCTGTTCATCGTCCCGGAGTATAGCATCTCGTGTATTAGAACGGACAGGGGGCGTGTTCATCGAAGGCCGGCAGTCGGGCTGATCCGTTGCAGTTCGCACGGAGCGCCGACTCATATTGGCTCAGGAATGGCCGGGTCTCGCTAGAGACACTTGTGAAGGGCTGCGGTTCTCGCGGCCAGATTGGGACAGCCAAAGGACGGTTGCATCGATTTGGTGAATTCCCGACGGGTGCTTCGAAAACGCTCATCGAAGCAGATCCTCTGCCGATACATGGTTTGTAATCACACCTCCTGCCGTGCATGTCGAGAGCAGTTTCGGATGGAGCCTTCGCGGCAACTGAGTTCGGAAACGAAGTCGGGGATTGTGCAACTGCCCGGTATGGAATCGTCCCAGAAGGGCGTGTTCCAAGGCGGATTTGCATCGGCGCAGGAGGGAGCGAAAGGGAACTCATGCCAACTGCAGCTGTGGAACGAACAGACAACGCCGCGGAGGTTGCGCGGAGCAGTCCGCTGATGCGCAATCTGAAGACGCAGCAATTCGCGGCAACGGATTCGGGAGAACAGGTGGGAACTCGGGCGCAGAGAGGGGATCAGCGCACAGGGAAATACCTGACGTTTCTTTTAGGGCGGGAGGAGTTCGCGATTCAAGTTCTCAAAGTCCGGGAGATCATGGGCATCCAGGACATCACAGCGGTGCCGCAGACGCCAACTTACGTGAAAGGCGTGATCAATCTGCGGGGCAAAGTGATTCCGGTGGTGGATCTTCGGCTGAAATTCTGCCTGCCTGAATTGGAATACACACAGCGCACGTGCATTATCGTCGTCCAGGTGCAATCGGCAGGTGTGACCGTGCATACGGGCATCATCGTTGATGCGGTTTCAGAGGTGTTGAACCTTGGCGCGGCGGACGTGGAGGACACGCCGGATTTCGGTGATGGCAGCGGCTCGGTTGGAAGTTATCTGCTGGGAATGGCGAAGGTCAAAGGCAAGGTCAAAATCCTGCTGGACATTGACCGGGTGTTGAGCGCGCAGGAAGTACATGGACTTGATACGTTGGCGCAGAACTGATCGGGGAACGAGAGAGGGAGAGGACGCGATGACATCGCAAATGACAATCGGGAAGAAACTGTTCGCAAGTTTTGGAGCTTCTGTGGCACTGACGCTCGTTTTGGGTGGCACCTCGCTCTGGCTGATCAGCAACATGGGAGCCAGCCTCAGCAAAATGGCTAATGTTACCGCGCGGAAGCAGTTTGTGGCCTCTGAAATCGACATGGGCGAATCAGATCTGGTGTCTGCCGAGCGCGGCATACTGCTGAGGACTTTCACCAAAGAGCCCGCACTGGTTGCGCAATACAATGAGGACTTCAAAAATGCGAGCTCACTGTTGAAAGCAAACTTTGACGAGTTGGCTCCATTGCTCGAAACAGAAGAAGGGCGCAGATTGCTTGCAACCGCCCAAAGTGCAGCTCAAACAGCTCAACAGCTACACCAGGAGTTTTATTCGATGGTTGCTGCCGGCAAAGAAAGCGAAGCCGGAGCTTTTCTGAAGGACAAGGTGATTCCCAATCTCGAGATTTTGAGCCAGCAGGCGATCGCAGAGAAGCGGCTGTCAAGCGAACATATGACGGAAGGGATTAAGCAAGCATCTGCCAAGCGGACCTTTGGCAGCTGGGTTGCGGTGTCGATGATTATCTTCGCGCTGGCCGTGGGCGCGGTGGTTCTGTTCGTGGTGCGCCAAATCAACAGCTCACTGCGCCAGGCGATTAACGACTTAAGTGAAGGCGCGGGACAGGTGGCGAGCGCCGCAGGACAGATCTCTTCTTCAAGCCAATCGCTGGCGCAGGGGGCATCGGAGCAGGCAGCCTCTCTCGAGGAGACATCGTCTTCGAGTGAAGAGATCAACTCGATGGCGCGGAAGAATGCTGAGAACTCGCAGTCTGCGAATGCATTGGTTGTGCAATCTCAACAGAAGTTCGTCGAAACCAATCACTCCTTGGAATCCATGGTCGCCGCGATGGGAGACATCAAATCATCCAGCGACAAAGTTTCGAAGATCATCAAGGTTATCGATGAGATCGCATTCCAGACGAACATTCTGGCTCTGAACGCCGCAGTGGAAGCAGCTCGCGCCGGCGAGGCCGGAATGGGATTCGCAGTCGTTGCAGACGAGGTGCGGAACCTTGCTCAACGGTGCGCGCAGGCGGCGAAGGATACAGCCGCTCTGATCGAGGAGTCGATCACGAAATCGAATGACGGCCAGGCGAAGGTGAATCAGGTGGCAGTGGCGATACAGGCAATTACCGAACAATCGGCGGGGGTAAAGACCCTGGTAGATGAAGTGAGCCTTGGAAGCCAGGAACAGACGCGCGGTATTGAGCAGATCGCGAAGGCACTGACCCAGATGGAGCAGGTGACACAGCAGTCGGCGGCCAATGCCGAGGAGAGCGCGGCTGCTGCGGAAGAACTGACGGCGCAGGCTTCCACCCTCATGGAAGTTGTTCAGCAACTCAGCGCGATGGTGGGCGGCATGGAGAGCAGTTCGATCGGGAGTTCCAAACGGCCGACGTGGCATTCTTCCCCGGCAAGCCAGAATAGACGGGCAAATCTCGGGAATCTTCGCATGGGCAAACCGCCTCTGCATGCGGACCCGATTCCCATGGACGCCGATTTCAAAGCGATGGCTTGAAGCGAGGAAGTTCTCACTCCGGCGTTTCAAGGGAAGCAGTGTGGACGAGTGAAACGCGCCCGCATCGACTTGCTCGCGATGAGAAGGACCGCTCCCATGTCAGACCCGAACCCGATTGGAATTGCAGAACAGAGAACGATCGAGAGCCTGCGCTCGCACATCGACAATGTCGCAGTGCAGATCGTTCTCGGAACTCTAGCCGGCAGGGAACGGCTGGAGTTGCTTCGGAGTCTTCGCGAAGAAGCTGAACGCTGTGGACAGCAGCAGGTAGTGCAGATCATCGATGCTGCAATTACGGCAGCGTCGACAAGATCAGACGACATTAGTGTTGAGGGTATTTCCTCCGATTGCCTCTTGCGGGTTCAGCAGGCTCTCTCCGGACCCCGACAGGATTCGGTGCTCAGCCCGGCATTGCCAGAGGCGAGGTCGGACGCATCGGCTGCTGTTCCGCTTGCTGAAGATCGAGAACTGATCGGCGATTTCATTCTCGAAGCGCGTGACCATCTTGCTCAGGTGGAACAGCAGATGATCACTCTGGAGAAGGATCCGAGTGAAGCCGAGGCCATCAACACGGTCTTTCGAGCGTTTCATACTATCAAGGGACTGGCGGGATTTCTCAGTCTGGATGCGATTCGGGAGATTGCTCATGAGACGGAGACGCTGCTCGATTTGGCCCGCAATCACAGGTTGACGATCTCTCCGGCGATTGTTGACGTCGTGCTGGCTGCTTCTGACTTTTTGAAGGCTTCACTGACGCAGTTGGAGCAGCGCTCGTCTGGTGGCCAGGTCAGGCCGGCTCCGGAGAAAGAAGGCCTTCTCGTTCGCATTCGGCGGGCAAGTTCAGGAGCTTTTAACGAGGAATCAAGAGCCACTGAAACTCCCGGAAAGGATCGCAGAGGTATTACGAGCAATGCGGAAGCACCAGGAGATCCGAACAACTGCTGGAACGGAGTTGAGCGGCGCGCTGGCGAAGACCGACGGGTGCGTGTTTCCGAAGCGCATTGCGTAAAAGTTGATACAGCAAAGCTTGACTATCTTGTCGACATGGCCGGTGAAATGGTGATCGCGGAATCAATGGTGCGCCATCATCCGGAACTCGCGGGGCTTCGCAGTCCGGCAGTGCTGAACAGCCTGGCGCAGCTTGCGCGTATTACAAGCGACCTGCAAAAGACTGCGATGTCGATGCGCATGGTTCCGATTGGCGGATTATTCCAGAAAATGAATCGCCTGGTGAGAGACCTTGCTCGGAAGACAGGCAAGCAGGTGGAGTTGGAAGCGATCGGGAGTGAGACGGAACTTGATCGCAGTGTGGTTGAAGAGCTGGCAGATCCATTGATGCACATGGTGCGGAATGCGATCGATCACGGGCTGGAGACGGATCAGGAGCGGCTTGCGATGGGGAAGAACCCTATCGGAGTGGTCCGCCTGCGCGCTTCTCATCAGGCTGGATACATCGTGATCGAGATTGCTGATGATGGCAGGGGGGTGAATCGCGAAAAGATTCTTGAGAAAGCGCACAGCACAGGGCTTATCGACGGAGAATCCAGCCTGGCAGATGACGATGTATTTCAGCTGATCTTCCATCCGGGATTCTCAACTGCTGCTGAAGTCACTGACGTTTCCGGCCGGGGCGTGGGCATGGACGTTGTGAAAAAGAAGATCCAGAAGCTGCGCGGCCAGATTGAAATCGAGTCGTCACCCAACCGGGGCACCAGCTTCCTTCTGCGTATGCCCTTGACGCTGGCGATCATCGACGGTCTTGTTGTGGGGGTGGGACGCGAACGATATGTGGTTCCCATCTTTTCAGTGCGCGAGATGCTGCGTCCGTCAGCAGAGATGGTCTTCACCGTAGAAGGCCGGCAGGAGATGGTGCTGGTCCGTAACAATCTAATGCCGCTTGTGCGTCTTTACCGGCGTTTCGGCGTGGAGCCGCGTTCTGAGGAGCCGACGGAAAGTCTTGTGATTGTGGCCGAGGTGGGAGGCCGCTCTTTTTGTTTGATGGTGGATGATCTTGTGGGAAAACAAGAAGTCGTGATCAAAACCCTGGGAGAGACGATGAAAGACATCCCGGGTGTTGCAGGTGGAGCAATCCTGGGGGATGGCCGCATCGGATTGATCCTTGATCTCGAGGGCATTTTTCGCGGAGTCGCGAGATGAAGGCGACCGAAGTTGAGATGGGAACGTCGCAAGGAGAGGGGCTACTCTTCAAAGCACCTGTACTCACGGCGTCGGAGTTTTCAGATATTGCAACGCTGGCCCGTCATCACTTTGGTGTTGAGCTCGGCGCGGGTAAGGAACAACTCGTGACGGCTCGATTGACCAAGCTGATGCGGCGTTGCGGGTTCAGGTGTTTCCGGGATTATTTCCGGAATCTGAAGAGCGATGCCACGGGAGAGGCATTGATTCAGCTGATCGATGCGCTCACCACGAACCATACCAGCTTTTTCCGAGAGCGGGAACACTTCGATTTCCTTCTCGAGAATGTTTTCCCGCACTGGAACAGCGCACGGGCCATGCGCATATGGAGCGCAGCAAGTTCAACCGGGGAAGAGCCCTATACGATCGCGCTCATCGGGAGGGAATATTTTGCATCTGCCGGAAAGTGTGTACCTTTCATTCTTGCCTCTGACATATCGACGGATGCTTTGAAGGCTGCTCGAACAGGCACGTACCGTTCGGAACGGCTCCAGGGCATGATAGCTCCGTGGCTTCAGAAGCATCTCCTGCGGGGTGAGGGCCGCTGGGAAGGCTGGTACCGGATGAAGCCTGAAGTGATGGCGATGGTGGAATTTCGCCGGATCAATCTCATTGAGTCTTTGCCCGGCGTGGGAGCATTTGACGCCATTTTCTGCCGGAACGTGATGATTTATTTCAGCCACGGGACTCAAGCGGAAGTTGTTAAGCGCTTGACTGCGTGTCTTTCTCCCGGAGGTTACCTGTTTGTCGGACATTCAGAGTCGCTCACCGGAATGCAGCATGGACTGGAGCATATCCGCCCCGCGATTTATCGCAAGCGAGGCGCGAGGCCATGAATGAGCTCGTAATCGGGGTGGGAGACGGGGGGGTAAGCGGAGATCCGGAGGCCGTGCTGGTTACCTATGCTCTCGGTTCCTGCATCGCAGTGATGCTGCACGATCCGGTCGCCCACGTGGCCGGCATGGTTCACTACATGCTCCCGGAGTCCAGCGATTGCCGGCCAGAGCGGGAACTGCGGCCCTGTAAGTTCGCTGATACAGCGATCCCTCTTCTGTTGCAGGCCGCGCTTGCGAAGGGTGCCGATAAACGCCGCCTACTCGTCTATGCCGCCGGGGGTGCGCAGATCATGAATGACAACTCAGGGTTCAACATTGGGAAGCGTAACTGTCTTGCATTGCGCAAGGCGCTCTGGAAGTTTGGTCTGATCGCACATGCCGAGGACACTGGAGGCAGCCTGGTTCGCACAGTTCGACTGGAGGTTGGCAGTGGACGGGTCTGGCTTCAGTCTCCACAAGGCAGCCGATGGGAGATGATCCCGCGCAGGGGAGCGGCCGCGAGTTCAAGGGAGGAGAGTCCATGGCGTTGAACATCATGATTGTGGACGATTCGCCGGTAATGCGAGTGTTTCTGCGCAAAGTTGTGCAGTTGACCGGCCTTCCCGTGGGCGAGTTTTTCGAAGCTGGAGATGGTGAGGCCGCGCTGGAACTGCTGAAGGGAAATTGGATCGATCTGGTGTTGACCGACATCAACATGCCCCGCATGAATGGCGAGGAATTCGTCCGGGAACTGGAAGGTGACGAAGTGCTGCGTGATATTCCGGTGATCGTTGTTTCTACCGATTCGACTCGAGAACGCATCGACCAAATGCTCAATCTGGGCGCGCGAGGATATATAGCAAAGCCGTTTTTTCCCGAGACATTACGCGATGCGGTTGAGAAAGCGTTGGGGAGTGTCGCATGAATGCAGGCGATTTCGAGAAACATTTTGCGCCGGCAGCAGCGGCGGTCCTCGAAAGTATGTTCTTCTCCGAGACTGCAGGGCCATGCGGAGCGAGTCACATGCCGGGCGACCTGCAAGCGCGTGTAGCTTTTTGGGGAAAGGTATCGGGTGTCCTCTCCGTCCGGGTCTCTGAGGCGAGTGCACGGGCTCTGGCGGCATCATTCTTAGGCGAAACGGAGGAGTCCTTAGACGCAATTCAAATCGGGCAGGTGGTCTGCGAACTGGCGAACATGCTTTGTGGCTGGATCGTAAGCAAGGCGGAATCGAAATGCGTGTGGGAACTTGGCGCGCCCGAGTTGTTTTCCGCGCACGAGGAAGAGTCAGAGGGAACTGAGCAGAATTTCGGCATTGAGCACGGGACTCTTACGCTGGTGCTGTGTCTGGGCGTGATCGCATGACGGAGGACGGGCGCATTAGGGTGCTGATCGTTGATGACTCCGCGATCGTTCGCAAAGTGTTGAGTGATTCACTTTCCGGTGAACCCGATATCGAGGTGGTGGGGACTGCTCCGGACCCGTTCGTCGCGCGGGATAAGATTCTGTCCCTGCGACCAGATGTCCTAACGCTCGATATCGAAATGCCGCGGATGGATGGGGTCACATTTCTGAAGAAGCTGATGCATTACCGGCCGATGCCTGTGGTCGTGATCAGCTCTCTGGGAACTGCGTCTGGCAGGGTGGCGATGGCTGCACTGGAGGCAGGGGCGATTGACGTACTGGCGAAGCCTGGTGGCCCGCAATCAGTGGGCGAGCTGCGCTTCACGCTCGCTTCCAAGATCCGCGCTGCGAAAGTTGCACGACTCAAGTGCCTGGACAAAAAGCCTCCGACTAATCAAATGCCATTGAGGCCATCACTCACGGCGTCATTTCCTCTGGAAGCTGTGATCGCAATTGGCGCGTCAACTGGCGGAACGGAAGCGATCCATCGAGTGCTCTCTGGATTTCCGGCGAACAGCCCAGGGGTGGTGGTTGTCCAGCACATCCCTGCGGTTTTCTCCAGATCGTTTGCGAATCGTCTTGATCAACTCTGCGCGATTCGTGTTCGCGAAGCTTCCGACGGCGATGAAGTCGAGCCGGGTTTGGCTTTCATCGCTCCAGGGAACTTTCACATGCTGCTTCGGCGGAGTTCGTCGGGTTACCGCATCGAGATTAAAGAGGGACCACTGGTTTGCTTCCAGCGTCCTGCGGTCGATGTTCTGTTTCATTCTGTTGCAGAAGCTGCCGGCCCGAATGCCACGGCTGCCATTCTGACCGGTATGGGTTCAGATGGAGTAAAGGGTATGCTTGCGATGAAGAGGGCAGGCGCTCGAACTATGGCGCAGGACGAACAAAGTTGCGTTGTCTATGGCATGCCCAAGGAAGCTGTGAAGGCCGGGGCCGTGGAACGAGTCCTGCCGCTTTCGGAGATCGCCGGCGCCTTGCTCGCGGAATCCAGACGAAGCAGCCGCTGATGCCTCGATCATTCCCTTAAATATCGAGACATCAATCGGTCTTTCCGCGCATCAAACCAATCGTCATCTATATGTCTCCTCGTAACAGAAAACCTATCGATATTTCTGCCGCAGCCCAAAAGCTCCTGGGGTTCAAGTCCCTCCGGCTCGGCCAGCGTGAAGCGATTCAGAGCCTGTTGGAAGGCAAGGATACGCTTCTCGTCCAACCCACCGGTTCGGGCAAATCGGCGGTTTACCAGATTGCAGGTAGTCTGCTGGCGGGCTCAACCGTGATCGTGTCGCCACTGATCGCACTCCAGAAGGATCAAGCGGAGTCGATTGAGGCGAGCAAATTAGACGAAACGGCGGTCATCAATTCGACTTTGTCTTCCGCTGAGCACCGGGAAGTGTTGGATCGCGTTGAAGAAGGCGAAATCGAGTTTATCTTTATGGCGCCTGAGCAACTTCGGAATCCAGAGACTCTTGAGCGTCTTCGCAAGGCGGAGATCTCGCTGTTCGCGATCGACGAGGCCCATTGCATCAGTCATTGGGGGCATGATTTCCGGCCCGATTACCTGGACTTAGATCACATTATCGAAGCCTTGGATCACCCGGTTGTTCTGGCGATGACTGCCACGGCTTCGAAGGAGGTGCGGGCAGAGATTATCGACCGGCTCGGGATGCGAAATCCAAAGGTATTTGTACATGGGTTCGACCGGCCGAATATTTCTTTGCGGGTGGATCTGTTCAGCGAAGAGGATGAAAAGCTCGAAGCCGTGGTTAAGCGGGTGGAGTTCGCAGAGAAACCGGGCATTGTGTATGCCGCCACGCACAAACACGCGGAGATACTTGCGAAGGAACTGAGGGACCGCGGAGTCGAAGCCGTTTTCTATCATGGCGGCCTCAAAGCCAAAGATCGCGATGAGATTCAAGACCAATTCATGAACGGACACGTGCCGGTAATCGTTGCCACGAACGCCTTCGGAATGGGTGTTGACAAGCCAGATATCCGTTTCGTTTTTCACGCTGACGTGAGCGACTCGGTTGACGCTTATTATCAGGAAATTGGACGCGCGGGTCGCGACGGCGAGCCTGCAGAAGCTGTTCTGTTCTATCGCCCCGGCGACATTTCTGCTCAGCGATACAAGACGGGCGCGGGGCGGGTCAACACAGCGGACCTGCAGGCGGTTACGGACATACTCGTGTCCAAGGAGCAGTCGGCCAGTCCCCGGGAACTGAGCCATGACACGGGGCTGTCCCAGCGTAAAGTCATCAATATTGTGCACAAGCTCGAGGAGGTCGGGGCCGCTGCAAAACTCACCTCAGGAAAGGTCAAGCTGGTGGAGAAGAAATCGCCGGCACAGATGATCGAAGCCGCTTCAGAACAGCAGGAGGCTTTGAAGGAGCAACGCAGACGGCGACTTCAGCAGATGCAACAGTATGCCGAGGGTCGAAGGTGCCGTCGCGAGTTTCTGCTGCGCTACTTTGGGGACGACTTCAGCGGACCCTGCGGAAACTGCGACCGATGCGAAGCGATGGGAGGAATTGCAATTGCTCGGTGAAGTGTGCGGCTAACCTACCCTTAACGGCGAGTCGCATCTAAGCGGCCAAGGAGGACACAGATGTCCGTCGCCAATGTCGCTATCAGTCAACTTGAAAACCGCCTTCCCAAGGTGATCGATGCGCGTAAGCATGGAATCATCGACTACTGCCATGCTGCGTTCTTTCTGGGGATGGCCTGGATGTGCCGCAAGAGCGAACCCCGCGCGGCCGTGGCCGCTCTTGCGGCCGGATCATTCGTTCTCGTGCAATCACTTCTCACGGATTATCCTTACGGCGTAAAGAAGATGATCCCGTTCCATGTTCACGGCCAGATGGATGCTGCGTTTGCTGCCTCATCCTTCCTGGTTCCCAAGGTATTCGGGTTCTCAGATTCCAAGGCCGCATCGGTGTTCACCGGAAACAGTTTTGTGGAAGCAGCGGTTGTGGGCGCGACGGATTTCAGCAGCGAACGGGCGCGAAGCGAAGAGTCCGACTACAGGTATTGACCAGGAAACTGAACTTATTGATCTGCAGAGAGGTTTGAATTGGCCGCCTGAACTGGAAATTGCATCTCACCGGATTGGTGGACGCACAGATCACCTCCGGTTCAGTTTCGTTTTTTACGATCCCAACCGATTCTGCCGAATCTGACGGCACGTTCAAATGGACAAGCACCTCCATGGTGCTCGTTCAGCTTGAGTGCGGGTCAACGCACGCGGTCGGCTACACGTACGCAGATAAGGCCACATCTGTGCTTGCACACAAGTTGCTCCAGGAATTTGTCATCGGGTCCGATGCGCTCTGTCACGGCGCCACGCTCCAGAAACTTCTTAGGGCAATTCGCAACCTTGGCGAAACCGGGATTGCGATAATGGCGGTCTCCGCGATCGACAATGCAATGTGGGATCTTCGCGCGCGGCTCGCAGGCCTGCCGCTCGTCAGTTTGTTGGGGCAGGTGCGGTCGTCAATTTCAGTTTACGGGAGTGGCGGCTTCACAACTTATACGGACAAGCAGTTAGCCAAGCAGCTTGGTGGCTGGGCCGAGCAGGGATTCAGCATGGTGAAGATGAAGATTGGCTCGGAACCGGAGCGCGATCCTGAACGCGTTATTGCCGCCCGTCATGCGATAGGAGCCGACTGCAAGCTCTTCGTCGATGCGAATGGGGCCTTCACTGTCACGCAGGCAATAGAACTCGCGCACTGTTTTGCGCAGCAGAGTGTTTGCTGGTTCGAAGAGCCCGTTTCCTCCGACAATCTGGTTGGTCTCGACCAGATCCGGCGTCGCGCACCGCTGGGAATGGATATTGCGGCCGGCGAGTATGGATACACAGCGTGGTACTTCCGTCGTATGCTCGACGCGCAGGCGGTCACAATTCTTCAGGCTGATTGCACGCGTTGCGGCGGAATCAGCGGGTTTCTGGATGCGGCCTCGCTCTGCTGGGCTCACAATGTTCCGCTGTCGTCGCACTGTGGCCCCAGTATGCACCTGCATGTATGCTGCGCCGTGCCGCGCGCCATCCACATGGAGTTCTTTCATGATCATGCACGAATCGAGCGCATGTTTTTTGATGGGTTTTGCGAACCTCGCAACGGGCAAATGACGCCCGATCTATCGCGCTCCGGCATGGGTCTCGAGCTGAAAGTCAAGGACGCCGAAAAATTCGGCCTGTCGCTCTAAACCACGCCACTGGCCTGGGCTGCATCCAAGCGGCAAGGATAAGGGTGAGGAGTCATTATGGCCAAGCAGGTTTCTGATCTGATTGTGGAGCGGTTGATAGAGTGGGGCGTTGATACGATTTTCGGTTTACCCGGAGACGGTGTTGACGGCTTTTTCGAATCTCTTCGCACTCATCAGGACAAATTGCACTTCATTCAGGTTCGGCATGAAGAAGCTGCTGCGTTCGCCGCTGTCGGCTATGCCAAGTACACGGGGAGACTCGGGGTGTGCTGCGCGACATCGGGACCTGGCGGCATCCACCTGCTGAATGGACTCTATGATGCTAAGTGCGATCAGGTACCGGTCCTGGCTATCACCGGCCACACTTTCCATGACCTGATCGGCATGGATTATCAGCAGGATGTGGATCTCGACAAACTTTACATGGATGTCGCCGCATTCAACCAGCGCGTGATGGGACCTGCGCACGCCGTCAATGTAGTGGACATGGCTGTGCGGACCGCATACGGCCGTCGTGGCGTAGCGCATATCTGCATTCCAAAGGACATTCAGGAGTGGCCCGTCTCAGAGAAAATGCGCAGCGGCGCTAACGTGAAGGGTCACAGCGGAGACTGGGAGCATCCGCCAACATCCGTTCCTGCTGACTCGCTGCTGCGAGAGGCAGCCGGTGTGATCAATGATGGATCTCGCGTTGCCATTTTTGTCGGACGCGGAGCCCTCAAGGCGCGCGAAGAAGTGGCGCAGCTGGCCGAAACTGTGGGTGGACCTGTGATCAAGGCTCTGCTCGGCAAGGCGGTGCTGCCAGATCGCAGTCCCTACACAACCGGGGGCCTCGGCCTGCTGGGCACGGCACCTTCCGTCGATGCGATGGAAGAATGTGACACCCTCATTATGATCGGCACCAGCTTTCCATACATGGAATTCTTACCCAAGCCGGGTCAAGCCAAGTGCGTGCAGATCGAGCTCGATCCGACGCGCGTAGGCCTGCGCCATCCGGTCGATGTAGCTCTTGTCGGCGACTCAAAGGCTGTACTTCACCATCTTCTGCCCCTGCTCAAAAAGAAGCACAGCAAATTTTTGAAGAAGTCACAGGAGCGGATGAAGACCTGGAATGAACTGATGGATGAGCGTGGTACGCGCAAAGACATGCCGATGAAGCCACAGGTGGTCACCTACAACCTCAACAAAGTTCTCGAAGAAAATGCGATTGTTACCGCGGACAGCGGCACGATCGCAACGTGGTCTGCACGCCAGATTGAGATGCGCGGAAAGATGCAGTTCTCCCTGTCGGGCGCGCTGGCGACGATGGCCAATGGCCTTCCTTACAGCATCGGCGCCGCGGCAGCTTATCCGGGCCGCCAGGTTGTGTGCGTGGTTGGAGATGGTGGCTTGAGCATGCTGATGGCGGAGTTGGCGACGCTGGCGAAGTACAAGATGCGTGTGGCCGTCGTGGTTGTCAAAAACAATGTGCTCGGCCAGATCAAATGGGAGCAGATGATTCTGGAAGGGAATCCGGAGTACGGCGTAGAACTGCAACCCATCGACTTCGCTAAAGTCGCGGAGGCATGTGGTGTACGAGGTTTTACGATTGAGCGGCCCGACGAGGCGGAATCGACTTTTAAAGAAGCGCTCTCGCACTCGGGCCCGGTTCTGATCCAGGCAGTTGTGGATCCCAACGAGCCGCCGATGCCCGGTAAGGTGACCACGGAGCAAGCATACAAATTCGCAAAGTCTCTCGTACGCGGGCAGAAGGACGCTGCGAAGATTTTAGAAACTATTTCTGAGGACCAGCTGCGCGAGGTGATCTAGGTCGGATGACGGTTAACACAGCACAGATTCTCCATCCGACCGACGAAATCAAATGGTTGGAGAATCGTATAAGGGAAGGTCGCTTTCAGCGTTCGCTTGCGCTGCTCACTGCCGCCACGAGCATCTTCAGCGGACTCGAGGTGGCATATGAGCACTATCGTGGGAGCTACAGCCGTCGCGTGATGTACACGCCCGTGATCCTCAGCGCGGTGCTCGCAACGGCGGGCGTCGCGGCCTTTTTCAGTCGACGGGCAGCCCGAACGGTTCTGCGGTTGGCCGCGGCAGTGACTCTGGTTGATGCAGGCGTCGGATTCTACTTCCACATCCGCGGAATCCAGCGAAAACCCGGTGGATGGAGACTGCCTATGACCAATATGATCATGGGGCCACCGATCTTTGCCCCACTGCTCTTCGGGACCAGCGCCTATCTTGGCCTTATCGCATCGTACCTGCAGCGCGAAGATGCGAATGCTATCGAGGGTGGGCGCGATACGGACACGTGGCTTGCGCGACTACTGCCTCCGAGGGAAGGCCGGGAGCTGATCTCGGAAGAGCAGGACATTCGGGAAGGCGTATTTCAGCGGCAGGTCGCAATCGTCACCGGAATCAGCGCGCTTCTCAGCGGATTTGAAGCCTACTACTCGCACTACAAAAACAATTTCCGGTACTGGGTACAGTGGACTCCGATCATCCTGTCTCCTCTGCTTGCGGCAGCATCGTTTGGTGCAGTGCGCAGTCGAAGCATGGCTACGAAAGCGCTGCCCGCGATATCCGTGATGGCCGCTGCCGACTCGGCGATCGGCTTCTTTTACCATGCTCGCGGAGTGCTTCGGCGTCCTGGAGGAGCAAAGCACCTGATCTACAACATCATTTACGGACCGCCGATTTTTGCTCCGCTTCTTTTTGGCGCTGCCGGAATGCTCGGCATTCTTGCAAGCCTTCTTCGCAGGAGACGCGCATGAGGAAATCATTCCGCAAACACGCTGAAGGTCAGCCATTGGATCTGGATACATCGCTCCTTCCGCGGAAGTCCGGAAGCGGTGAAGCAATCGTGCCCTCAGAGCAGCCCGGCTATTATCCGGGATACAGCACGCTTTCGCAGCAGGCCTACTGGGACAAGGCGACGCGCGATTTAGTCAATGACCGCGTTCAGAATATTCCTCGGATTCGATATTTCACTGGAGATTCTGCCCGATTCTGGCGCGCCGTTCTCGATCATGTTCTTCCGCAGACCGATCGAGTGGCGGAGCGGTGCATTCCTCTTCTGGAGCGGATCGACGAGCGGCTCTTTCACAACCGGAGCATTGGTTATCGATACGAGAAAATGCCACCTGACCGCGAAGCCTACAGGCTGGCGGAGATTGCCATCAACGAGGAAGCGCAGGCTCGTTACAGCGGAAAATATGTCGATCTCCCGCAACTTCAGCAGGATCTCGTTCTTCAGGTTATTCACGACGGTAAGCCCGCTGCTGCCAAGCTGATTTGGAAGCAGATGTCCATTGGCAGGTTCTGGCTCCTGCTGATGCAGGATGCAATCGAGGTCTACTATTCGCATCCGTGGGCGTGGGATGAGATAGGGTTTGGCGGTCCCGCCTATCCACGCGCGTATACGCGCCTTGAACGCGGCGAGCCGGAGCCGTGGGAGGTGGAAGAGGAGCCCTACGAGTGGGACGCGCCCCGTTACTCTGTCTCGGACACGACGGAAGCAACGAATCATCTTCACACCGAATCACGCCAGAACGAATTCATTCCGGATGAGAGCCTGTGAAGACGCCTCTATTCGGACCGTTTGAATCATCACGCAATGGGCATCACGCGCTCGGGCCGATGCAGCACATCGATTTACCGATGCGCCGCTACCAAGATGCCGATGAGGTGGACTATGTCATTGTCGGTTGTGGGTCTGGTGGTGGAGTGTTGCTGCAGCGTCTGAGCCGCGCAGGCTTGCGCGTTGTTGCGCTTGAGGCGGGGCCGTTCTGGGATACAGAACGCGACTGGGTCAGCGATGAAGCAGGATCGCACAAGCTGTATTGGGAGGACCTCCGGATCACCGGCGGCACAGACCCACTGGCCTTCGGTGCCAACAACAGCGGCAAGGGAGTGGGCGGAGGTTCTGTACACTGGGCCGCATTCACTCCGCGTTTCCATCCTTCGGATTTCGAGATCTACACCCGCGATGGCGTGGGCGCAGACTGGCCGATCAGCTACGAGATTCTGAAGCCATATTACGAACAACTTGAACTTGAGATGCCGGTCGCCGGTCCGGCATATTTTCCGTGGGGACATCCGCACGGTTATCCATACGGTCCGCATCCGATGGGCGGCGTCGGCAATGCGCTCATCAAGGGCTGCTCGGCGCTGGGTATCCCCGTTTCCATTGGCGGACCGGTAGCCATTCTTTCAGGATCGCGCGCGGACCGGCCGCACTGCATCTATCGTGGTTATTGCATTCAGGGCTGCAAAGTTGGGGCGAAGGCCAGCACATTGATTACGCACGTTCCCGATGGGATTGCTCACGGCGGGGAAGTGCGCGAGTATTCCATGGCGTATCGCATCGGACTGGGGAAGCTCGGCCGCGTTTCGGGTGTGCATTACTTCGACCGCGATGGCGCAGCATGGTTTCAACGTGCGAAGGCGGTTATCGTCGCGGGATATGCGATTGAAACCCCGCGGCTTCTGCTCAACTCGGCGTGTCCGGGGCATGAAAACGGTCTCGCCAATTCGAGCGATACTGTCGGCAGATACTTAATGGCGCAGGCAGGAAATGTAGTTCTCGGCCGCTTCGAAGAGCCGGTCCGCATGTATAAAGCTCCGCCCGCCCACGCGCTTACGGAGGAGTTCTACGAGACCGATTCGCGGAACGATTTCGCTCGGGGGTTTGCGATTCAGACGGTGGGCCCGCTTCCGATCGCCTTCGGCAAACAGATGGTCTCAGCCAAGCGCGCCTGGGGATGGGGTCTGCGTCGCGAAATGATGGACTACAACCATTGGGCGAGCTTCGGCCTGCTCGGAGAGATTCTGCCATGGGCTGACAATCGCGTGACGCTGTCAGAAGAGCGGGATCAGTTCGGGATTTCAGTTCCTCATATTGCATTCAGCTTGCACGATAATGACCACAGGCTTATCAAAGCCGCAAAAAACAAGACGATGGAAGTGATGCATGCGGCAGGGGCGACGGAAGTGGTGCAGGAAGCGCGCTATGCGCATCTGGTTGGTGCTGCGCGCATGGGGGCAGACCCGCGCACATCTGTGGTGGATAAGTTCGGGCGAACACACGATATCGTCAATCTGTTTGTGTGCGACGGATCTATACTTCCGACACAGGGATCGGCAAATCCGGGGCTGACGATCCAGGCTCTCGCGGCGCGTACTGCCGACTATCTAATCGCACAGGGTGAAGCGATTTTCACCAGCAATAAGCGGGATATGACTGAGCCGCCAATGCGCAGAGAACTTGCGCCACCCGATACGTGGGGTCATGGCGTTCCGCGGGTCAAATAAGATCAGGCTACGGCCAGATTGGCTTCGAGATTGAAATCGGCCAGCAGAGGCAGGTGATCTGAGGCTACCAATGCCTTCCGGCTGCGCCACACTTCAGTGTGTTTCAACTCCAGCGGTTCTTCGTAGTAGCAATGGTCGAGGCTGAGCAGCGGCAGCACTCCCGGATAGGTACGCTCGAAGCGGAATGGCGGCCTGGGGCGGTGACTCAGGAAGCTCTTTTGCAGAACCTTTGTGGTACGTCCCCGAGTCCATTCGTTGAAATCGCCGATTACGATTCGGGGACCACTCAGTTCCGGTTTGGCCAGAATTTCGTTCCCGATCAACACCTCGATCTGCTTGCGGCGTTCCATGTAGCCCGTACCGAAGTGCACGTTGAATACATTCACTTTCAAGTCATCGCCGACATCAATCACGCAGTGAAGCACGCCGCGCTCCTCACGCCGCGATCGTGTGATGTCATGTGTATGCGCCTCCAGGATGGGGAAGCGCGACAGCACCATGTTGCCGTAACGGCCGCCATGGAGGGGTCGCGTCTTTCCGAAAGCCACGTGGAGGCCGGGAAACGCTGCCGCAATCTGATTTGCCTGGTCGAACTTGCCAGTGCCTCCCGGCGCATCGACGATCTCCTGCAGGCAGAGGATATCCATGTCGAGTTCCGCGATAACGCGAATCACGCGTTCCGGAGAAATGGTGCCGTGGATGCCGCGACACTTATGCGTGTTATATGACGCAATACGGAATTGAACTGAAGATTTGCTCATTGCTGTCGCTCGAATACCAGGCCCATCAATTCTGTGGCGCGTTCGGTTACCGGCCGCTGCATCCACTCCTGCAGCGAAATTCTCCGGCTTTGCTTGAGATCGAACGCCATATCATTTTCAAAGCGCATGGCGACATTCGCATCCCGGATTGCAAGGTTCACCTCGTCGTTGATGCCGAATGAGCGATTGTCAAAGTTTGTCGATCCCACGATCACCCATCGATTATCAACGCACAAAACCTTCGCATGAATCATGGAAGGCTGATACTCATACACCTCAGCGCCCGCTTTCAGCAATTGGCCGTATCCGGCGCGGCTGGTGCTGCGCGTAACCATATGATCGCTCTTTCGGCCGGGGACGAGAATCCGGACGCGCAAGCCTCGTTCCACGGCGCGACACAACTCTTCCATCAGGCTCCGATCAGGAAGAAAATAAGGGGTGGTGATTGAAATGTTTTGCCGCGCGGAAGCAAGCAATAGTTGAAACAAAATTCGAGCCCGCGTGCCGCCGCCAATGGTAGGAGTGCTATTCACCACCATGGCCACGATAGGATGGTCATTCCTGACACTCGGGAAGTATGCTTCTCCGGTGAGCAGTTCGCCGGATACGGCCAGCCAATTCTCTGCAAATGTCGCTTGCAGATTGCACACGGCCTCTCCTTCAATGCGCACAGCGGAATCGCGCCACCGCGGATTTCCTTTCGTGCCCGAGTACCACTGATCCGCGATGCCAGCACCCCCGATGAACCCGATCCGCCCATCTACGATCATCAGTTCGCGATGAGTACGATTATCCAGGTGCATCAGCCGAAACCAGTTCGGGCTGTTGTACCACCCAACTTTGCCTCCGGCATCAAGAAGGGGCTTCAGGTATTTCCTTGTCGTTCCTGCGCTTCCGAATGCGTCAAGCACAAGATTGACCTTTACGCCGGTCTGGGCTCGCTCTGCGAGTGCTTCAACATATTGGTCGGCAATCTTTCCCTTCTGAAATATGTAGGCCTCAATATTAACGCTCTTGGTTGCGTTGCTAATGGCTTCGAGTTCAGCAGGATAAAAAGCGGGGCCGTTCGTGAGTACCTCTAAGCTTCCCGTTCTGTTAACCTGGGCGTCGCTCAAAGCCTCGAAGACTTGAAGGAAGCGTTCCGAATCATTCGAAGGGAGATCATTGTGGTCGGTCAATTTGTATTTGGGCGTAGGTCCGATCAATCCGCCAAGGATAGAGGACGCAACGAGTAGAAGCGCGATGATGCCCAGCACGGCCAAGCCAGTAGGCACCGAGACAACCATCAGGCACACAAACACTTCAACTTAGATGCGTTTGGAATGCGAATGGTTCGGGATGAAAAGAGGGGCACGGACCTACTCGCGCTCGGGGAGGTTTTGTAAGTCGATTCCCAACTGCTGGCATTTCTTGTAAAGATGGCTCCGTTCCAATCCCAGGGCCTTTGCCGTCTGAGTCACGTGCCGACCATGCCGATCAAGCTCGGCCAGCACCGTCTGGCGCTCGAATGCGAGTACCCGCTGAGCGAGAGGACCAACCGTATCTACTTCAAAATGACGACGGAGCGTGGCACCCGAACCCGACGAGGGTAGTGTCACCTGAACATCCTTGGCCTCGACTTGGGATTCGGCCAACAGCAACAGGCGTTCCACGATGTTTCGCAACTCCCGTATGTTCCCCGGCCAGGAGTACTCTTTGAGCGCTTCAATCGCGGCCGCACTGAACGGCACTGGTTTCCAACCGTTCTGCGTCGCTACCTGCCGCGTGAAGTGTTCCACCAGGGCCGGCAGATCTTCGCACCGTTCACGTAAGGGAGGGAGCGTCAGGGGAAACACCACCACGCGATGGTACAGATCGCGCCGGAATTCATTGTTTTCGACGCGCTGCTCAAGATTACGATGAGTGGCGACAATGACTCGCACATCGACCTTGGTAGGCTTATCGGCGCCGATCCGTTCAACCTCGCCCTCCTCCAGGACGCGCAGCAACTTCGCCTGCATGGCGAGAGGCATGTCGCCGATTTCGTCCAGGAAGAGCGTGCCACGATTTGCCTGCTCGAACTTTCCATTGTGACGTTGCGCGGCGCCGGTGAAGGAGCCCTTCTCGTGCCCGAAGAGCTCGCTTTCGATCAACTCAGCAGGAACGGCCGCGCAATTCAGCGTGACGAAAGGGCCGCTCGAGCGCTTGCTCTTTTCGTGCAGAGTGCGAGCGACCAATTCTTTTCCGGTGCCGGTCTCGCCGTATATGCACACGCGAGTCTCGCTTGCCGCGACACGATCGATCTGAGCCATCACGCGCCGCATGGTTTCGCCTGTCCATACCATCGCGTGTTTGCCAACACGTGTGCGCAGGTCGCGGTTCTCTGACTCCAATCGCGTCAGCTTCATGGCGTTGTCGAGCGTCACCAGCAACTTTTCTGTCGAGAGCGGCTTCTCGAGAAAGTCAAGGGCACCAAGCCGAGTGGCCCGGACAGCCATCTCGATGTGCGCCTGGCCGCTCATCATCACGACGGGCGCGGCGACTTCAGCTTGCTTCAGGTCTTCCAACAGTGCCAGACCATCGCGTTTCGGCATCACGACGTCGCTCAGGATCAGATCGAACGGCTGGGACTGGGCGAGTTCAAGGGCGCGAACGGCATTGTCGCAAACGACGGCCTCGTGTCCGGCGAGCCGGAAAGCCCGCGACAGAGATGCCAGTGTGTTGGCTTCGTCATCAACGATCAGAATCTTTGCGCTCATACGTCGGCCCTCGGAAGCGTAATCACGAAGGTTGCGCCATGTCCCTCGCGACTCTCTACGGCTATGGTACCTGCGTGGTCGGCTACCACGCTCTGTACGATGGCGAGGCCAAGCCCTGTTCCGTGCTGCTTGGTTGTGTAATAGGGCGTGAAGAGCCTCTCACACTCCTCTGGGGTAAGGCCCTGTCCCGTATCGGAGACGCAGATCTCGACATTGCTTTCGCGATTCTGCGCGGAAAGAGTCACGGTGCCACCCTCCGGCATAGCATCTTTTGCATTCAAGACCAGATTCGAAAGTGCTCGGTGCAGCAACTCCGGATCCACCATCAAGGGCATGGGAGCTTTTTCGATCTTCGCTACGACTTCGATTCTCGGCCCTTGATCGCTCTGGGCCGCATACAACGAGCGCACTCGCTCAATGACGTCTTTTGCATCGATGCGCTCCAGTTCCGGCTTGGGCATTTTGCTGAAGTCGCTGAAGCGTCCGATGATCTTCTTGAGATTGCCGATCTCCATGCTCAGCGTCTGCGTGCTTTCGTTAAAGACCTCGTCGAACTCGGCGGGAGGCAGTTGACGCGCCCGCGTCAGATTCTCAACTGTCAGCTGCAGTGGGAAGAGGGGATTCTTCAGCTCATGTGCGAGTCGTCGCGCCAACTCGCGCCAGGCTGCGACGCGCTCGCTCTGCACCAGCTTCTCGCGTTGATTTTCAAGCTGCTCCGTCATGTGGTTGAAGCTTCGCGCCAGCACGCCAACTTCGTCACTTCCCCGTTCCGGAACGCGCGCATCCCAGTTCCCGCCGGCAACTTCTTCGGCAGCGCGAGCCAGTTCTTCGACAGGTCGCGATACACGCGCTGCAATCCATAGGCTGAAGATGATCGCCAGCAGGATTCCGCCCGCGGCCACGCCGTAAGCAATCTCGCGGATCTGCTTCTGTTCCGCAACCAGGCCACTCCGCGAAATTGCGACGGTGAGTACGGCCAGTACATTGCCGGCGGAATTCTTGAGTGGTATCGCGGTCACGGCAATACTGTCTTCCCGGTTTGCTGTGAGGTAGAGGATGCCGTTCGCGTCGTGTCCGGTTCTGCGCGCCTGTTCGATGAGAGGGAGATATTTCGAAGCACCCGTGACGGTTCCGTCCACGCCGACCAATTTGTTGGGATCGAACGTGGCGGGCGAGTTTTGCCGCGCACTTGTCTCGATCGTGCCGGAGGCTGTGGGATCACTGTACAAACCCACCTGCATGCCAGGGGTAACGGGCAAGTCCGCCAGGAAGGTCTGGTCCATGCGCACGCCGCCAATCAGCTTAACTGGAGGTTCTGCGCCCCGAATGGTGCGGACCGCAAACAGGCCGAGCGCTGTGCTTCCGTCAGGAAGATCTTCGCGTTTCAGGAACGGAGTAGATCTCAGATCGCTCGCTGCCGGGTCAGGATAGCCGAAGCGTGCGGGCCACTGCGCCGAACTCACGATGTTCCCATCGGGCCCGACAATTTCGAGAAAATCCAGATGCGCATCCTGTGCCAGGCTCAGCGCCTCATTCAGGAACGGAGCCGCATCACCCGACTGCACCAGTTCAAACGCCACACTGCGCATGTGGTCCTGGTTGGCAATGCGGTCGATGGCCGCCGCCACGCTAGCGGAGCGGTGCTGAAATTCACGCTGGAACTGGCTGACGAAGAGTGCGGTCTCGTCCTGGTCGTGACGTTCGAATACCTGCCGGATTCGTACCAGTACCGTCCATCCAACTGCCGCTACGGCTGCCGCAACGGTGAGCGAGAAGAGCAGCAAAAGCTTTTGTCGAAGACTCACCGCGTATCCTCCAGCGAGGCATCTGGTAGATTTGGCGTACCGTCGGCCCGGAGGTGTAGATCCCGCAACCTTGGGCCGGTGGCGAAGGCCAGCGGCAGATCAAGCAGAGGAACGATTTTTCGGTCGTCCAAAATAGATTGCTCTCGTTTGTAGAGAGCGGCCGGCGTTTGCTCTGTGACAGGAGCGGGATCGCCGAAATCCCATAGGACTCTCTCGAGGGCCGCTGCCGGATCGTCGCCGGCAATGGAGAGCATCCGGAGCACCATATCCGCGTGCTGCACGCCGGCAGCAGCCATCTGCACATTGAAGCCGGCCTCGCGCAAATTCAGCGCAATTCGCTGCGCGGCCAGCTGCTCAGCACCTTCACCATCAGCGCTCAGCGTGAGTGTGCCGGTTGCAAGACCACCTCTCAGCTCGTGGGCCCTATTCAGATCGCGATCTGGGGGGAACAAAAAGGAGTAGCCGGTCATACCCTGCGGAAGGATGCCAGCCGTGATCTCCCCCTGCTTCTGAAAAATCACGTTGTAGAGAGCGCTTCGATCGACTGCGGAAGCGATGGCTGCGCGCAGCTTGACGTTGGCCAGAGCGCCGGTATCATTCACCTGCAATGCCAGAAGGGTGAGAGGCAGAGATGCGTGGACGGAGAGATGCTGCTGCTGTGCCTGGCGAAATTGCTCCGCGGGAATCTCGACGACATCCGCGTGGCCCAAACTTAGATCGAGCCACTGATCCCGCACGGCGCGATGAACGCGGACCTCGACGGCATCTGCAAACGGTCGACCCGACCAGCAGTTCTCATTTGCAGCCAACGCAAGGATCCCGTTGTTGAAACCCGTGACTTGAAATGGGCCGGTGCCGATCGCTCCCGAAGTTTTGCCGTCGGCTCTTGTTGTCAGTGCGATCAGGAATTGATCGCTGGCCAGCAATGACGGGAGGTTTGGCATTGGCGAATCGTTGGTGAAAATTACCAAAGGCCCGACTGCTTTCACTGAATTCCACGGACAATCCGTACGGCAGGAAGCATTCAGGGATGCGACCACTGTTGCTGAAGATAGGAGTGTGCCGTCGTGAAAGCGCACGCCTTGTCTGAGCCTGAACTGCCAGCGATGGAAGTTGTTGTCCTGTTCCCATGCGACAGAGAGTGCTGTGCGCAGGGCTCCCCCTGAATCGAATTCCGTCAGCCCGTCATAGACAAGGCGGCGCGCGACACCTGAAGGACGCTCCCATGGATCGCCGGCGATCTCGACATGAATGGTGCCCCCATAATGAGGACGCGTGCGCGCTGCGGCGCTGATTGCCGCAAGTGCAACTACGCAGCTAATTGCAAAGCGCCGTAACACGGTCCACCTCGTATTCGCCAACGGGATTGCGCACCACAGCCATCGCGCTCTTGCCATCCTGCGCGGTCCACAGGGCGGTTACGGTTCCATTCATTGCAAGTGCATTGCTTTCGGGAATGGCATCGAGCGCAGGGATTGCAAATGCGCGAAGGCTGTCGCTCACTGCCTCCCCGGAACCCGAGGTGATCACCTGGGTTCCAGCACCGCAGCCGGAGCGAACCACCGCGAAGTCGCTGCCCCAGTCGCGACTGCCGGCGATGATGCGGGTGGTGTTGTTCTCGATGATCTGCACCTTTCCATCCACTGCCGCAACGAGCAGCGCGGCCCCACCAGCCGCACGAGGAATCATCCCGGCCGAGTAGAAGGGCGGCAGATCAACGCCAACATTCGGAGTGACAACGCCTGTGAAGAAGTCGCGGGCTGTATTGTAGAAAGCCTTTAACGCGGGAGCGCTGCTCGCATCGGCGCTCTGATAAACCGGCCACGGATCGTCACTCGCGTGGCACCGAACGCTCCATCCGCTTTCGTGCGTATCCCCGTTTAGAGGAAGCGCGTAGCTTCCTGTGCATTGCGATCCTGGGGCGAAGGCCAGGAACGAACCACCATCCGCTGCGGGTACGAGCATTCCACGTGGATCGCGCGACAGCCTGGCCGACATCGCAAAGGTGTTCGACTCGGACCAAGTTGCTCCCACGGATGAGAAGACGGAGATCCGATCGGCATACATAACGACAAGATGCCCATTGATCTCCGCTGCGGCAAGGATCGGGTCATCGTGCGGGTTGGTTCCTCCTCGATGGACAAGGCGCGGGATCGGCTCTTTCCGCAACACGACCCGATCGTTGCTGGCGAGTGCGGCTGCCGGCTCACCCCCATCCAGTTCCACCATGGTTACGTGGCTCTCATTGCCCTCTATGATTTCGGCAACCCACAACTGTTCACGAAGGTTGTGGCTCAGGCTGACGCGAATGATGTTCGCGCTTTCCGCTCCTCCAATCAGGACGCTGCGCGTTTTCAGGTCCTGCTCAAGGAGTTTCCGCAGGGCGGGGATCTCGCCTCCCTGAATCGTCGAGAGATTGCGGATCGTCAGTTGCGCCTGCCCAGGACCGAGGATATCGGCGATCTGCCCGGCAAGTTGTGAAGCGGGTTTGGTCCAATTGGCTGGTTGCTGCTGGGCCTGCGCGTCGCATGCCGCGAGTGCCGCGAGCGAGCACACCCCGAATATCACTGCCAGGACCAGCCTCATAGCACTCATCGTTTCTCGCTTGTTCTGCGCGGATTATATCGCCGTCTGCTTCGCATCGATATGGCCCGGAGGTGGACCAGAGCCGCCGTTATCAATGCCTATCAAGATCTGTCGTCGTGCTATGGCTTTCCAAGACACAGATTTGGAGAAGGGCCCGTCGGAGCGAAGGTATGCATCGGCCGATTTTGAAGGATGCGCAATACTTCCTCATAGCCGTGTGAAAAGTTGTAGTAGAAACGCGGTGGAGTGGCGAAAACATATTTGGAGTTGCGGGCGATCTCTGCGGGAGGAAATGGGGCGGCGCTCACACCGAGTGTTTCCTTGCGTACCTCTTGCCACTGTTTGTACGTGAAAACCATAATCGGAATGTCCTCATAGGGTTCGGCGCTGGTGTATTTCGGGTGTCTGATGCGGAGTTGGGGTCCGGTCTGATCCGGAACGGCGTGGTCGAGGGAAGTGCCAGACCATTGTTCGTTGATCACTGAGAATCCCTTCCAGTCCTGTGGCAGATCGAACCGGAAGCCGTATTCCTTGCTAACGTAAGCGGTTGAGAATGTCGAACTCCCGCCGGTTGATTTCGCGCTCTGATGGGGCCGTTGAGGTGCTGCGAATTCGCGACGCGCGGCAGTCGCACCGATCAGGAGCAAAAGGAGAACGGAAATCAGTTTGAAGTCGCTTTTCATAGAACTGCATCCCCGAAGAGAGCCTAACTCGATCTTCCATCGCAGAGCTGAGGAGGCGCAGCGAACGCCTCCTCATCCCGCACCACCCCTGCCCTTAATGTCCGGCCTTCGGCTCAGGCTCTGATTCGGAATCCATCTCCTGCTTCACCAGCGGCGCGTTCGCCATGTTTTTGAAGACGTCGTTTGCGAAGAAGAACTTTCCGTCAGACGGCACCATGACGACCTGGATCTTGTCGGACAGCCGCTCAGCCACGATTTTATTAATCAGCAGAGGCGACTTGTTCAGAAGTGACGCTTCGCTTGTCATGCGCTCTGCATTGGCAGCAGCAATCAGCTTGATGCGGCTCGCTTCGGCATCGGCCAGCAGGTTGCGGCGCTGCAGCTCAGCCTTGCTGTCGATCACTTTGGCCTCGGCTTCTGCCTGGGCATTCTGGATTGTGGATTCCTTGCGCGCCTCGGCCTCGAGCTTCGTCTGTTCTATCTGCTTCTGCTTCAGCGGGAGAGTGTACTGCATCGCGTCGGCTTCGCCCTTGGCTTCGATCACTCTGGCCTGTGCATTGCCTTCGGCTTGCTTGGCCTTCTGCTTTGCCTCTGCTTCGGCCTGTAATTCGGCGATCCGCACCTGCTTCTGCTGCATATCGGTGTCGATGGTCATCTGATCATCCTGCTGCTCTTTGAGAAGGAGGCCCTCAAGCCCTTTCGCGTACTGCTCGGGCAATTGGATGTCGGACAGCATGACTTCTTCGACGATGATCCCATCTGTCGCCAGCTTTTTGGTGATGATTCCGGCGGCGCGATTTCGTACCTCCTCGCGCTTGCTGGAGAAGATCTCGCGCACGGTGTACGAGGGCGCCAGTTCACGCCAGGCGCTTGCCACGACAGGGGGCACGAGTTGCTGATCGGCGGGCTGCGGAAGATGCGCCTGCACGCCGGCGAGCTTATTCGGATCGAGCTTATAGCGGACCGTTACTGCCAGTCCGATGTTCAGACCTTCGCGCGACTGCACGGTCATATCGTTTTTTGTGCCCGGCTTACCGGCATCCACGATGCCTGCGGTAAACATGTGATCGCGCAGGTCGAACATCTGAACGTTCTCGATCAGCGGTGTGATGAAGTGCAGTCCTGGATACAAAGTGCCGGGTTCCGTTCCGCTGATTTGGCTTATGCGCACCCCGCCCATCCCGCTCGGCACCACCACCATGCTTCCTGCCATCAGGAGCGGCACGCATGCGACCAGGGCGAGAGCGACTGGGCCTTTCCATGCGATCGGTTCAGGTTCTGGCTCTGTCACTCCGGACTCGAGCAGGTTGCCCTCGCCCTTGGACTTCTTCTTCATGGCGTAGCGAAGCTGCATCCACAAACCATGCAGGGGAATGCCAGCCGCCGCAGTTATTAACAGCACTCCGATAATCATCAACATCGTCTTCAGCGCGATCATTTTCCGCCTCCGCACAACAGAGTTCCGTTCTTGTGCTCTTTCCGTCCGCGTCCTTTTCCGGGCGCCCCGTGCTTTCTGGTTCCCGGCCATGGAGCAATCAGCAGCCGGACCAGCCCGCCAAACGTTAGCTCTTCAAACAGCAGCGCTGCTGCTACGGGCAAGAGCGCTGCCCCCAACCCACTCATCGAATCCGCCTGCAGAATCATTGCCACACCTCCTACTTCTCAGCTGCGACGACATCGGCCGTCGCTTCAGAGATTGCAGGTATGGGAGTGGCGGTCGCTAGAACGAGCAGCTGCTCCACGGAGGCTGGATTCTGCTCGCTGAACAGTTGTGCTGTCTCTTCGTTGCGCCGGCCAATCAGCTCGACCATATCGCCGACGGTGACCATCGCGTACATTTCCTCGAGATCCTTGCGCGCCATTCGAATGCATCCGTGCGATGCGGCCTTGCCGATCGATTTCGGCTCGTTGGTTCCGTGGATTCCGTAACCCTTGATGCTGAGCCCCATCCACCGTGTGCCCACCGGGTTACCAGGTCCCGGCTGGATGACTTTGCCATCGTGCTGGTAGACCGGATTCTTGACGCGGCGGAGGATCGTGAACGTTCCCACCGGGCTGGGAGTGGCAGGCTTGCCGACCGCCACCGTGTAGATCTTCATGACATGGCCGTCTTCGAGGAGCGCCAGTTTGCGGTCTTCCAGGCTGACCACGATCGTCCGCCTGGCCTGGGCCGTCTGGGTGGAAGTGATTGGTGACGCTGCGTTCACCGCTTGCCCCATTGCCTGAACCGCCAGAACCATCGCCGCTCCCGCCGCCGTCGCCCATTTGCTCAATCCGTTCGCTTTCATTGCGTCCCCCATCCGGTGTTTCGAATGTCCAACGCCAAGGGAGATTGCAGGGCAGGTGCCAATCTGTTGTGCTCTGAAAACAAATGGGTTATTTACTTGACCAGGTCGAGGAGCCGTGTGTCTCGAAACACGGATGTGTCAGAGGTGACACGCCGCCAGCGTGTCTATTCGCTGAGAGCGTGGGCCGGAAGAACACGATGATGTGCGCAGGTCTGTGACTTGATGGGCGGACGAGGACAGCGGCCTCGTCAACGGGATTCCGCCTGATATGTTGGCTCCAGTGAACTCCCGCCTCACCATCGCGATCGACACCGGTGGCACGTTTACCGACTGCATTTATCGGCGGGCGGGCCGGATCGAAGTGCTCAAGTTGCCTTCCACGCCGGATGATCCAAGCCGCGCTATCCTCGATGCGGTACGCCGAATTTGCGAACTGGTCTGCGCCGATGACGTCGATGTTCGCCACGGTACGACAGTCGCGACGAATGCGCTATTGGAGCGCAAGGGCGCGCGGGTCGCCTTTGTTACCACCGCAGGGTTTGAAGACACTCTGGCTATTGCAAGGCAGGCTCGACCCAATCTCTACGACTGGAACCAGCATCGGCCTCCGCCAGTGACGGACCTCTGCTTCGGAGTGCCGGAGCGGATTGCACCGGACGGGTCCGTCCTCATTAGACCCAGCAAGAAAGCGTTGGCCGAACTCCGTCGAAGGATTCAGGAAAGCAAAGCAGAATCGATCGCGGTCTCCTTGCTGTTTTCGTTTGCGAATGCAGCACATGAGAAGGCGGTTGCGGAGGCATTGGGCTCACTGCGCCTGCCGATGTCGCTTTCGCATCAGATCCTTCCAGAATTTCGGGAATACGAGCGCGGTAGTACGGTCGCGCTGAACGCATATATCGCACCGCGCATGCAGGGCTACATCCGGTCCTTAGAACAGGGACTGGGCCAGCACCACGCTACGCTCAGCATCATGCAGTCGTCCGGCGGAATCCTATCCGCCGCTTCTGCCGCAAGCGAACCTGTCCGTACCATCCTCTCGGGGCCCGCGGGAGGCGTAATTGGCGCGCTCAGCGTGGCAAGGGCGGCATGTATAGATCGTGTGCTCACCCTCGATATGGGTGGCACGTCAACGGACGTCGCGCTGCTCGACACCACACGCGAACCGCTCGCCAGCAGCGAAGGGCAGATCGAAGGGCTTCCAGTGAGCATTCCCATGCTCGACATTCACACTGCGGGTGCGGGCGGCGGTTCGCTGGCGTGGATGGATGTTGCAGGCGCACTTCAGGTCGGTCCACAGTCGGCCGGAGCTGATCCCGGTCCAGCTTGTTATGGCCGCGGTGAGCAGGCCACGGTGACGGATGCGAACCTCATCCTTGGTCGCCTGCACCCCGATTACTTTTTGGGCGGCGCCATGCGGCTCGGGGAAGAGCGCGCCCGCAAGGCCATCTCCGCAATTCCGACAAAGAGTTTCGCGTCGGTGGAACATCTTGCTGAAGGGATCATCAGAGTCGCGAATGCCCGCATGGAATCTGCGCTGCGACGTGTTTCTGTGGAGCGCGGTTTCGATCCGCGGACGTTTACACTGCTCGCCTTTGGCGGGGCCGGTCCGCTGCACGCCTGTGCTCTGGCGCAGTCCCTGGGGATCGGCAGGGTTCTCATTCCCAATGCGCCGGGTGCACTTTCCGCAATTGGTATTCTCGATGCGGACTTACGGCGAGAGTTTTCGCGCACCGTGATGATCGCGCCGGGTTCAGGGCACGCTGCCGAAGTGTTCCGCGAACTCGAAGCTGAGGCGCGTGCTGCGTTCTCTTCTCGGAATTCAAAACCGATACTGAAGCGATCGGCGGATCTTCGTTATCAGGGACAGGGTTATGAACTTCGCATCGACTGGTCGTCCAGAGTCGTTTCCAAGTTTCATCAGATGCACCAGCGATCTTATGGGCACGCCGACTCCGCACGCCCGGTCGAAATCGTCACATTGCGGGTGCAGGCGATTGTTCGGACACCTAAAGCGCACACCAGGAAAGCGAAGTCTGGCGGTCCAAACCCTCGAAGCGCGATCGTTGCGACGCATCGCATCTTCGAAGATGGACGCTGGCGCAACTCTGCTCTCTACGACCGCGCGCGACTCGAACCGGGGAATCGCTTCGACGGTCCCGCTGTCGTTACGGAACTCAGCGCTACTACTTATTTGCCGACTGGATGGAAGCTTTCTGTCGACGCGTTCGGCAATCTGATCCTCACGCCTAAAGCAGGAAATCGTCAATGAGCACCGGTCACCAGTTGGATCCAGCCGAGATCGCCGTCATGGGCCATGCGCTTCACTCCGTCGCGGTGGAGATGGGCGCGGCTCTGCGGCGAACCGCCTTATCGCCCAACATCAAAGAGAGGCGTGATTACTCCTCTGCCGTCTTTTCGGCCGAAGGCGAACTGATTGCCATGGGCGACGACATGCCCGTGCATCTCGGCTCGATGCCTATGTCGGTAGCGGCGGTGCTGGAGGATCTACGGCTCGCACCCGGCGATATCGCGCTGCTCAATGATCCGTTCCGCGGAGGGACTCATCTGCCGGACATCACGATGGTCGCGCCCGTCTTTCTGCCTGGGCGTGGTCGAGCGACGTTTTATGTTGCCAATCGGGCTCATCATGCGGACGTTGGAGGAATGTATCCAGGATCCATGGGTCCGTGCCGCGAGATTTCGCAGGAAGGGATTCGTATCCCGCCGGTTAAGTTGGTGCACGGCGGAATGATGGACAGGCAGCTTCTGGCCACGATTCTTGCTAACGTCCGCACGCCACGTGAGCGGGAAGGAGACCTAACCGCGCAACTCGGCGCGTGCCGCATCGGAGTGAATCGCATGCTTGAACTCGTTGAGCGATTCGGCTATGCGCGCTTGACTGCGGGGATGAGAGAGATGCTCAGCGGTTCAGAGCGCCTGATGCGGAGTGTGCTTGCTGAAGTTCCGGCGGGCGAGTGGAATGCTGAAGATTTCCTCGACGACGATGGCGTGACGTCAAATCCGATTCGCATTCGCGTGAAAATCACCACAGATCCGAAGCGGCGTCGGGCCATTGTTGATTTTGCCGGTACGGACTCGCAGGTTTCCGGCAGCATCAATGCTGTGTACGCAATCACGTGGTCGGCCGTGTTCTATGTGTTTCGGTGTCTGCTTCCGCCGCAGACAATCGCGACTGCCGGGCTTATGCGTCCCGCGAAGGTTGTCGCGCCGGAAGGCTCTGTCGTTAACGCGCGTCCTCCGGCGGCAGTGGCGGGCGGCAACGTCGAAACTTCGCAGCGCATTGTTGACACGCTAATGCGCGCGCTGGCTGCGGCATTGCCCGGCCGCATCCCTGCAGCAAGTTCGGGAACGATGAACAACCTCACGATTGGCGGAATAGATCCGAGATCAGGGCAACCTTACACGTATTACGAGACAATCGCGGGCGGCCATGGAGCTTCGCCGCAAGCAGACGGCGCCAGCGGGCATCACGCGCACATGACCAATTCGTTGAATACTCCAGTCGAAGCGCTGGAGTATGCGTATCCGTTACGGATGGTTCGGTACGCCATTCGTTCCGACTCGGGCGGACTAGGGAAGCACCGCGGCGGGGATGGAGTTATTCGCGAGATCGAACTGGTAGGGGACGCACAGGTCACGCTTCTTGCGGATCGTCGCTCCATGGCGCCCTGGGGACTCGCAGAAGGCGGTTGCGGTGTTCCAGGTAAGACTTCGATCATTAGCGGCGGCAAGGAGGAGCTACTGCCAGGGAAGTGCACGAGAGAACTGAGATCCGGTACGCGGATCCGCATTGAATCACCCGGGGGCGGCGGTTGGGGCGCAAAGAGCCGGTAGGCCCACTACCAGCTTGAGACTTTATTTACCGGCTCGTCTTTGGCGCCCATACCCGGAACTCACCGCTGCAATGCATCAGACTGATCAGGTAGAGCATTCCATCGTAATATCGTCCATTTCCTGAGGGCACGGGGGAGTTCCACAAGGCTTCGACGAATTTCCTCGCTCGCTCTTTGTCGGTAGAGGCGAGGGAAGCCACAGCGTTTGTGCCCACCAATCCTTCGGGATGGCTCTCGTGGGTGAGGCCGGGCGCCGCTCCCACGACTTTGCCGTCGAGCGTGTAGACGGGTCCGTACTTATCGATGTCCTTCGACTCGAAGAACTTCTGAATGCGGTCGCTCAGTTGCTGCTCTGCAGGAGCCTTGTGCCACCACGACCAGTCCACTGACCAGTTACTCGCGGTACGCCACGCGTCGTACCCGAACTCGCCCGATTGGGGGAACATGTTCTTGTGCGGAGTGCCGTCGAAGTTCGCGTAAGTCGGTGCGAGGCCGGTCTCCGGGTTCGTCGTCTGCACGAAGAACGCGCGGCTGGTCTCTGCGGCCTTCGCCCAGAATGCGCGATCTTGCTTCGGTCCCCAGCGCGACCACAACTCATAGAAGGCCGGCAAATGGTATGACGGATCCGTAAACATCTGGGGAGTGATTTCGGGTACGAACAGAATCATGGGCGGATCCTGATTCATCATCGGTCCGACTTTGTGCTCACCATTGAACGTGTGCTGCCTGTTCTTTGCTGGGGCAGAGATCACCTGACGGTGCACCATCGCGCTGAGGAGTTTCTCCGCCTCAGCGTGGTAGTTGTAGATTCCCTGGCCGTCGCCCCAGCGATTTGAAGCGAACAAAAGGGCCATCACAAAGTAGGACTCTCCATCCGGCGCTGCGCCTTCTGAGTTGTGGGTTCCGTCTGTCTTGCACGACCAGGCGAAGTACTGGTAGCTCGGGGCCTTCGGATCTGAAATGTACATGTAGGTCTTTGCCCAGTTCCAGATCGCGTTGAATTCAGCCTTCTTGTCTAATTGGACGGTGATCATCATGCCATATGACATGCCTTCCGTCCGTATATCGTGGTTGGCCCAATCAGTCACATACATCAGCGGCCCGTTCTCGTTCTTGCCCGCATCGAAGGCGATCGCCTGCGTCTGCTTGTCTCCGTGAAAGAGCTGCTGGTAGGCTGCTTCGATCTTCGCAGCTATCTCTTTCTTTGAGTGCCCATCTTCGGCAAACAGATTGCGATATTTGCCGGCGGCATAGGCTCCGGTTCCATCTTCCGGCCCAGGTGTCGCATTCACCGCCAACGAACCTGCGAACCACAGGAACACTGCAATGATCGCGTTCAACCTGCGCATTCTCATAAGGACTTTCATGGTGCGAAACTCCAATGTAAACCGATGTACTTGAGGATGCAGTATACCGGCTGAGGTGCCCGACTCGGGACGGCGCACTCAACAAGAATGCCCAGGCGAATTGCCCGGGCACCTTGATTGCTTGGATTACTTTCTTGCCTTCTGGTTCTATTTCTCAACGCACTGTTTAAGATCGCGGGTTCCTGTGCAGCACGTGCTCAGCGATATCCGGCCAGAACTCGCGGAATGTGTTGGTCAGAGCATCGCGCATGATGGCGTATCCCCACTTCTGGGCCAGGGCGCCCGCCGAGGTATCAGCGCTCGGGTAGTAAGTGGTCCCGATGCCTTGTGCGATTGCTCGTCCCGCTAACTCCGACGCATTCACCGTATTCTTGCCGTGGTAATTCGGCGTGATGAATACGCGGGTCGATGAGTATGCCGCGCGTTTCCAGATTGGCCCCTCGCCTTTCGCATAGTAACGCTCATCTTCGTGCAATACGGTTGGCAATGCGAAGATCACCCAATAGTTTCCATCCACCTTGTCGACGAATCCGCGCCACGAGTAACCCCAGAATCCCGGCACACCTTTGCCAAGCGAAGGATGAGTATCCTCGCCTTCAGCAATCATCGAGGTCAATCCAACAAAGAGAAAGGACGAATAATCGAAGCTGTTCTGCGTTGCGATCTTGAATGCCTGCTTCGCAGTGGGAGGAGGCGGAATCGCACCGGCACTGACGGCACGGTAGTTGGGCATGATTCCCAGGATGCGCTTCGGCTGTTGCTTCCGCGTTGGTGCTCCTTCATTGGCTGGAGCCTGTTTTGAATTTGGGTCTTTTACCTGCGTCTGTTGGGGCTCAGGAGCGTCGGGAAGGCTGGACGTGCTCTCAACGTCGTTCAACCTGGAAATGGCGGTCTCAGGCGCAATGCCGGCCTGCTGCGAAACAGCCAGAGTACATGCGGTAATCAAGTATCCGCACAGAGAGAACTTAAGGAAAGAATGCATTTATTCACCAATACCAGCGTCGCTGGAAAAACTTTGAGATGCCGGGGTCAGGAAGACGCTGTTATGCCTCGGACCGCGCGGGGGAAATTTGCAGATGGCCAACCGAATTCAATCGAGAGTTACGCCTGATCACAGGCTACTTGATACCTCATAAAACGGCGAGTTACTTTCTCAAAACTGATCCCTGGCTCCTGGAGTAAGTTTCTTCAACAGGAACTCCTGCACCACTGTGCTCACCATGCGCTCGCCTGTGCTGAGCGCAAATCCCATGAATACCAGGCTTGCTCCGCGATTTGATTCAGGGTAGTACGCGTTCGCGATTGAACCGGAAATCAAATCTCCGCCGAGACTCGAAATGTTGATTTCGTTTCTGCCGTTATCGCCCCGGCAGATGAACGGGGCAGAGAGCGCATGTTTCAGCCTTGATTTCGTCGAGCCCGTTCCCTGGTAGAAGTAGCGCGGGTCCTGGTGAAACAACGCCGGCAGAATCGCTCCGCCGAACATAATGTCCGTGGCTCCATCTGCATACACTGAGCCAAACCGCTCGCCGTATCCGATGGCTCCCTGGCGATAGTTCGGAGTATCTCCCGCCTGATTCATTCCTGCCAATGCAGCCGCGCCCACAATGCTTACTGGATCTGTTGCGGCTCTATAGGCCATCTGAAACTTCAGCTTCGTCGTCAAGGGAACTGCATTCTTCGAGTCGTACACAACATAAAAGTTGGGAATGAAGCCCATTACGCGCTGTTGTTCTTCAAGCCGCACCTGTTGCGCAGCCATCTGCTCCGTCGACGAATACACCGTGACCGACGAGACACCTGCGTCGAACTTCAACTTGATGTTGGTAACGCCGAAGAACTGGCCCGAATTCAGCGCAATCGGGGATGAAGTCCAAGGTTGGAAGCCCTTTGCATTGACCGTCACGCGATAAGGTCCACCCGGCTTCAATCCCGCGAACTGAAAAAAACCGGAATCATTTGCAACTTGGGTTTGATGGATCGAGGAATCCGGTCCATCCAAAACAACAGTGGCTCCAGGGATCAAATCGCTGTTGACATCCGTCACGGTGCCATTCAGTTCAGCGGGCCCTGCATCCGGAGTAGAGGGCAACGCGGGACTCGCAGTTGGAGTAGATACGAAGCCCTGCGCGGCGCTATCAGGACCGGTCGCCGGCCCTTGTGCTGCGGCCACAATAGAAATGAACGCGGCAAGAGCCGCGGAAAACAAGAAAGATTTATGGCGCATCCATTCACCCACGGGGAAAATCGGTGCACCAGTTCGAAAACCCTTTCGAGCAAAATCGAACAGAACACCTGAGGGTGCATCCGCCACATTTCGGCGGCGGATGCGTCAACCTAAGGAGATATTCTCCTTGGCGATTAGACGTAGTTTGCCAAGGTTGGATACAAAAAGATGGCCATACCTTTCATCCGGCTACTACTTTCGTCACTAGGCCGCGCCCTGACGGCTTTTAAGTTCCTTTAGCATCAGTTCGACTTTGTCCTCGTTCTCCAATGCGCGGAACTTGTCCTCGAGTGACTCCGGTGTAAGCACCTCAGTAGCCGCAGCATTTTCGGCTGCTGTCACGTGGACCTTGCTCTTCATGCGGCCGATGGTGTTTTCCTGATCGTTGCCGACGACATGCTGGGCCTTGGCTGCTCGCCCAATCACTTGAGCGCGACGGTGCTCTGCGATCAGCATCTCGCAATGTGCGCGCGTCTCCGCGAGCTTCTGCTCAAGTTTGCGAAGTGCCTGGCGGAGATTGTCGGCCTCGTGCTTCTGATCTTCAGCCTGCGCATTGAAGCCGACCGCAAGTTGTTCCTGGCTCAACGCACGCTCGAGCGCGGCGCGGGCAAGATCGTCCTGATTCTTCTGCACCGCGAGTTCGGCTTTGCGATGCCACTCCGCGGCCTGGTGCTCGTGCTCCGCCTTTTTCTTTTCGAGAAGATGCTGATCGGCAATCGCGATCGCCACCTGTGTCTTCACTTGCATAAGCTGGTTCTCCATATCAAGGACAACCTGTTTCAACATCCGTTCCGGATCCTCGGCCTTCTCAACAAGGTCATTCAGATTCGCTCTGAGCAGCGTGCTAACTCTATCCAGTAATGACATACCAAACCTCCTCCTCGCTTCTGAATTTCACTGTTTCCGTTTCCGCCCTACGATTCATTCGTCACTTTGCTTGTGGCTTCGCTCCTGCTTTGGGAGTTGGCTTTTCGCTCCCCGGCTTAGCGGATACAGGTTTGTTCGCCGGAGCGATCTCGGCCATTTCCTTCATCATTTCTCGCGTCATTGCCTGGCTTCGCTGCCCAACCTTGCCCATCACGAGCGGCATATACTCCTGCGCGATCACGGGCTGCGCATCCAGCAGATGCTGCCCTGCGGGTGAACCATAGAACGCGATTAACCCTTCAACGTCGTCTCTGCTGAGATGCTTCTGATAAATCGAGGTCATGTCCGTCAGCATCTCGTCCGCAGGATACAAATCCATTGCTCTCGCCACGTATTTGTTCATAATTGCCTGCATTTTCTCGCGCATTTCCGGCGTCAACTTTGAACCCGAAGGCAATCCTTCCTCGGTCTGTCTCATCGCGGATTGAATCTGCTGTTGCACCATGCCCGGTACCATTGTCCGCATCGATTGCATCTGCTGCTTGATGCGCATCACTTCAAACAGTTTGGCCAACTGATCCGCCGATGGTTGCTGATCTGCAGGTATCGTGGTAGCCGGCGCTGCCTGCCTCGACGCCTGCTCTGTCAACTGCTGTGCGCTCTGGCCGCGAACACACGCGGAAAGGAGCACTCCCGCCGTGCAAACGATCGCGATGTTGCGAACTGTACGAATCATCGTTTCCTCAACTTTCTTCTACATCTCGAAAGGTGGCCCGGGTCCCGCGAAAGCGAAGACCCGGCAAGCATCACGCAGGGAGTTTAGTGTTGTTGCGCCGCGTCGCCATTGGCCTTCGGTTTATCCTTCATCGCCTGCACGCTGGACATCAGTTGCTTGATATCCATGCCGCTCAGCGCCTCGAACAAAGCAGGCACCTGCGCGGCGATCTTCGTCATGTCGCCCGTGATCTTGTTTACTCCGGCGGCCCCGTCGTTTCCAGTGGACACAATGGTGATCTTGTCCACCTTCGCCAACGGCTCTGCCATTGCACGAACAACATCGGCCATGTTGGTCAGCAGTTTGTCGACGACTGCGGCCTGGTTCCACTCCTGGTAAGCCTCAGCCTTTACGTTCATGGCCTTCGCTTCCGCCTCGCCCTTCTGGAAGATGATGCTTGCTTCAGCCTCACCTTGCGAACGGATCGCGGCAGCGCGGCCCTCTGCCTCAGCAGCCAACCTGTTCTTTTCTGCAAGAGCCAAAGTCTCGATGCGTTGGCGATTGATCTCTGCTTCCTTCAGGATCGTTGCAATCAGCTCCTTCTCGTGACGCGTGATCTCGGCTTCCTGCACCTTGATCTGGCCTTCCTTTTCGACCTGCTGCACCTTCACCTGCTCGGCCGTGACCTGCTGCTGCATGATGTTGGTCTGGATCTCATATGCCTTGTCGGCTTGTGCCTGCTGTTTCCGGCTCTGCTCCGCGTATTGAGCTTTCGAGATATCGAGGTCGCGCTGTGCCTGAGCCTGCCGCGATTGCGAGGCTGTCTCTGCAATAACGCGCTCCTGGTCAGCCAGAGCTTTTGCTACAGCAGATTCGCGCAGTGCCGTCGCCCGCTTGATGGCTGTGTCGCGCTCTGCATCGGCCGTGGCCATCTCCGCGTCGCGCTTGATTCGCGCTACGTCGGGTTTGCCCATATTCGAGATGTAGTCGTTCTTGTCGCGGACCTCTTTGATGGTGAACGAAATGACTTCGAGTCCCATCTTGCTCATGTCTTCGGCGCAGGTTGCGCGCATACGCTCGCCGACCATTTCGGGCTCTTTCACGATCTGTTCGACCGTAAGCTGGCCGATGATGCCGCGCAGGTGGCCTTCCATTACCAGGCGAATCAACCCCTCGCGCTGGGGCGGAGTCTTGGTCAAAAACTGCTCTGCCGCTGTCAGGATCGAAGCCTGATCGCTGCGCACCTTGATTTGCGCAACTGCTTCGACTGTGACTGCTACGCCCTGCTTGGTATAGAGATCCTGTTGCGGAGCCACATCGAAGCTCATCAGCTCAAGGCTGAGTTCGCGGCAGTTCTCCACCATGGGGAAGATCACTGTGCCATGCCCCTTGATCACACGTGGCCCGCGGAAGCCGTAAACGATCAACGCTTCGTTTGGGCCCGCTTTGCGATACATCCTGGCCAGAATGCCCATCAGGAAGATCAGCGCCAATACTCCCAGACCGACAAAGAGAATCATTTCGTTCGTCATTCGATCCCTGTCCTTTCAACAGGGGTTGAATTCGGGTTGATGGTTGAACTGCAACTACAGCGAACAGTGCACGGTGCTCAGCAAACTGACCTGATCCCTCGAGTTGTTCACTGTTTTGCTTTATGCCTGTTTCTTGGAAACAACTTCGCCAACAATCCCAGCAGAAGAATTCCTACCAGGATACTCATCTCCGTAATCAGCGTGGTTGAATTGCTCATACATCCCGGTCCTTCGGCCGGGTACTGCCAGTTGCAGGGTGGTCCGCAGCTAAACGCTGTCTTTTACACCCTGGTCTCTTGTTTGCTCGTTCCCAGGCTCGCGAGCGGCAGATCTTCCCACCGCTTTACATATGCGATCCCTTTGTCGTAGCGGATCACGTAAACCTCGGTTTCTTTCTCGATGGCGTCGCCATCTTCAGAGCGCGCGATCGCGGATCTCGTGGCCCCGAGTTGTTGATAGACAATCTCTCCCGTCCCATCACTGCGAATCGGAGAGGAGACGCGACCCACCACGCCCACGACATCGGTTTCGAACGCAGTCAGCTCGCGCTCATGCGGCATCAGTACCCTGGTCAGGAACATGAAGATGATTGCTCCGCCGGCGATTCCGCAGATGGCTGCGAGAACAACCACAACGCCCGCCACAAAGCTGCCGTACTTCGTCAGCAGGTATCCGGCTGCTCCAAACCAGCAGAGGAAGATCATGATCGAGAACGCGTTCCACCAAGGCACCTCCGGTCCGGCGTTCGCTGCTGTACTCGCTGTGCCGTTCATTCCAGCCGCGTGCACCGCTCCTGCTCCGTGCGGAACGTGTACGTGCGGAATGTGCCCAGCATGGGGAACATGAACATGCGGCAGATGCGCGTGTCCCCCGAAGTGCCCCATGCCCCCTAACAGCGAGACGAAACTCAGCATCAGTCCCGCAAGAAAGCAAACTAGATAAAACGTCTCCCAGTTCATACGCCTTACCCCCAATTACCTGCCGCGTGTTGTCGCCGTCTTCTGTTTCTTAACGTCTGGTCTCTGATCGCCGTTTCTGAGCACTTCCATAAGCCTCGGCATCAGTCCCGGGGTCTCAAGGATTGCTTCGAGAAGCAGCAGGCATTCTCGCGAGCGCTCATGCTGCGCCAGCGTCACCAGCGCGCTCTTTAATTCCGGATCGCGCCTGAACCGTTCCGCACCCGAAACCAACCACAGATCGAGCTTGTCTTCGAGGTTTCGCACTTCGCTGATCAGTTCCGGGTGATAGCCCTCGGGGTCGTCGACCAGGTAACCGGGGTGCACCTTGAAGAACTGCGCCAGCGTCTGCCGCGTCGTATTCGTCAGGTGCGGCCGAGCCCCACTTTCAATCTGCGAGAGGTAGCTCTGGCTGATCTTCGAGCCTGTTTCGGCTTCGATGGCCCGCATCAGTTCCAACTGGCTCATGGCGCGGTTCAGGCCTCGTAGACTGCCCTCCACTTCGCGCAGGTACCTGATCTTTTCTCCCAGCTTCATCCTGTTTCCGTCCACATTGGCTTCCAATTGCCGGTCAAGCCAATTGCAAATTGCAATAACAATATCGCAATTTGCAATAGCCGTCAACAAAATTCGAATGCTGCTGCAAATACCTCAAAACACGTGATTAGAGGCCCGCGGGGTCCCGCTGCGCACATTGATCCGAATTTGCTTGGAGTCGGAAAAGGCCTTTGTCGCGGCTCGAGAGCTAGAATCGGAAAGGCTCAATCCATTGAAGATAAAAGCTTTTCTGAACGAGTCCGGTCTCTACGACTACGCCGTCAAGGCGCTCGGCCGCCGTATGCGAACCGTAGCCGAACTGCGCCGGCTCATGCGGGCACGTGTAGAGCCAGGTTCAAGGGGCGAGGAAACGGTTCAGGCCGTCATCCTTCGACTGAAGGAGCAGCGCTACCTTGATGACCGTTCCTATGCTGAAACCTATGCCCGTCTTCGCCGCGAGAACGACAAATTCGGGCAACGTCGCGTCCGCCAAGCGCTTGGCCAGAGGGGAGTGACTTCCACGATCGTCGATCAGGTGGTGACAGAGAGCTATGCGAAGACGAATGAGGAAGTACTGGCCCGACAATACCTCGAACGCAAGCGCCTGCGGAAACCCCAAGACGACAAAGAAACTTCTCGCATCATGCGCCGGCTGGTTGCGGCTGGTTTTTCAACTGGCGTGATCTACCGCATTCTCCGCCAGTGGGACGTTCCGGAAGAGTCTCTCTCCGCGCTTGAGAATGTCAGCGACGAACCACAGCAGGACTAGGAGGAAGAGAGCGCGACCATCAGCGCGGCCGATCAGCGGCGATCGCCTCACGGATGGAGGCCATGGGCGCTTTACTGAGGAGCGAGACTTTGTCGCCATCGACCTGGATACCCAGTTCATTCCACAGTGCCGGCAGATCCACTGTGACTGGCTTGTCCTTCCATGTCGCGTACTGTTCGGTCAGCACATGCGTCCCGGTTGCCGCGTCTCCGATGGCCAGCGCTTTGGATAGCTCCCAGTTCTGATCGATGGTGCCGCCATGTTCCACGATGGCGCGCAGGGCATCGCGAAGTCCCTTGCGGTTGCGCGTCTGCTTGCGTATCTCGACGTCGGCGACGAGGCAGAACATGGCCCCTCCCCAGTAGGTTCGACCCCAGGTGTGGGTGCGATCCAGTCCCTCATCGCCAGGCCGCGGTTCGCCCTGATGCATATCGCGAACGACGTCGTGCCACACACTGCGGGCCGTCAGTTCGCCGGTCATGACGCGGGCGAGCGGCTCGATATAGGTCGACAGCCCTTCCTCCATCCAATGCTGGTCGTCGGGCAGGGTGGGGAAGGCCATATGTACCAACTCATGCGTTGTCGTCCAGTCATCCCGCAGGTCGTCAGCGGATGTGTGCTCGCCCACGCGGAGTCGTGTCATTCCCGGAAAACCAGCCATGTCGCCCCAGGTGGTGCCCTGGAGTACTCCTTTTCGCCCTTCAACCGGCACGATGAGGATTCGCACCCTCGCAACCGGGAACCGGCCATAGTAGGCGACAACGGCGGAGGCTGCCGCCTGGATGTGCTGCAAAACAGCCGGCACATTGTCCAGATGCCCCTCGGCAATATCGACCTGAAGCACCGCGCCGTTGGCCTTTAGCTCGTGAGAATCCGCAATCTTCAGTCCGTGTCCGGGCTGCGCCCAGAGCGGCAAGATCAGGGCAGGGCCAAGAAGGGCGATCACCGCCGGGAGCAGGAGGTCGCGTTTGCGCGGTCTCATGTCCTGTTGGACGACGAATCGAGTGCAGAGGTACGTTATGCGCCGGGTACTTTCGATGCGAGGATCTCCAGCTTCTCGATCTGCGGCGCCGTGGCGAGCAACTCCCCGGCATTTGCCATCAGCGCCTTCGCAATTTCGCCCGACAAGTGTGCTTCGCGGCCACTTTCATTCTTGAAGGTGTCGAAGATGCCGAATTTCGTGGGGCCGAGCTTTACGGCGAACCAGGTGCTTGTGCCGGCCTCCTGCGCAGCTATCGGCTGTGCCGATTTCAGGAACTCCTCGACCTGCTTCTCTTTCCCAGGCTTGGCCTCAAGCAGCGCAAGCAATGCAAACCTGTCCATTGGTTCTCCTTTTCGTGTGCATTGATGGGATGGCAGTTTCGGCTGGTTCGTTACAGGATCGCTGAGGAAATACGTCTCACCCCTTTACACTGGTAGAGACATGCAATTCCGTACGGGAAACGAAATCCGCGAGCTATTTCTGCGCTTCTTTGAGACGAAGGGCCATCGACGGGTGCACTCTTCGTCGTTGGTGCCGGCCAACGATCCGACACTCCTGTTTACCAACGCCGGGATGAATCAATTCAAGGACGTTTTTCTTGGGGCCGAGAAGCGGGAGTACTCGCGGGCCACTACATCCCAGAAGTGCGTTCGCGCCGGCGGGAAGCACAACGACTTGGAGAACGTTGGCTTTACGCGCCGCCATCACACGTTCTTCGAGATGCTCGGTAACTTCTCGTTCGGCGATTACTTCAAGCGCGATGCGATTGCGTTTGCCTGGGAACTGGTCACCAGCCCGGAGTGGATGGGTATTCCCAAGGACCGCCTTTACGTCACTATTTTCGAGGGCGATGCCGAAGTTCCGCGCGACGATGAGGCAGAGCAGTACTGGATTGAAACCGGCGTTCCCAAGGACCGGATCTTCACCTACGGCCGCAAGGACAACTTCTGGCAGATGGGTGAGACGGGGCCCTGCGGACCGTGCTCCGAACTTTTTTACGACATGGGCATCGAAGCCGCGGAGACTCCCGGCGTTGACAAGCCATTTGGTCAGGATGACGCTCGCTACGTCGAGATATGGAATCTGGTGTTTATGCAGTTCGACCGCTCGGCGACCGGGGCCGCAGGGAACGTCAGCTATAAGCTGACCCCGCTTCCCAGGCCGTCGATTGACACGGGCATGGGACTCGAGCGCGTGGCCGCTGTATTGCAAGGCAAGCTGAGTAACTTCGAGACGGACCTGTTCACACCTCTTATTGAACGCGCCGAAGAGCTTACCGGGCAACGTGTCATCGAAAAAGAACTGGAAGAGGAGACTCGCACAGCCGACGACACCGCTGCGAGTCTGCGGATCATCGCGGATCACGCTCGTGCGGCTACGTTCCTCATCAACGATGGAGTACTCCCCTCGAATGAGGGTCGCGGGTACGTGCTGCGCAAGATTATGCGTCGGGCCATTCGCCACGGACGTCTCCTCGGACAGGAAAAACCATTTTTGAACCAGATGGTGTATTCCGTTCGCGACCTGATGCGGGACGCCTACCCCGAACTCATCAATTCTGCCGCGCGCATCGCCAAAGTGGTCGAGGCTGAAGAAAAACAATTCGACAGAGTCCTTAAGATTGGGCTCACGCGACTTGATGAGGAGCTTAAAGGCTCTTTCACCGGCGACAAGGCGTTCCACCTCTACGAGACCTTCGGGCTGCCGCTCGATTTCATGGTCGATGCCGCTCGCGATGCCGGCGTCCAATTCGATCACGAGGGCTTCGAGGGCGCTCGCTCCGAAGAACAATCCCGTGCCCGCGCCTCTTGGAAGGGCGGTAGCCAGAAGACGGCCAGTCCTGCATTCCGCGATCTCGCTCGGACTGATTTCCTCGGCTACAAGCAGCTCAATGCGAACAATGCGGAAGTGCTTGCCATTGTGAAGGATGGGGTTGGCGTCCCGTCAGGCAAAGCCGGCGATGCCGTGGACGTCGTTCTTGACCATACGAGCTTCTATGCAGACTCCGGCGGGCAGGTTGGCGACAAAGGGTCGTTTTCATCGACAGATGGAAATACCACCCTTGCTGAGATAACCGGTTGCGTCATGCCGGTCCAGGGAGTGCGTGCGCACAAAGCCGTGCTCAAGCAGGATCTTGCCGTAGGCGATCACGTCAACACCGTCGTGGATGGCGCACGGCGCGACAACATCCGGCGCAATCACACGGGAACGCACCTGCTGCATGCCGCGCTGCGACAGGTCCTGGGCACCCACGTCAAGCAGGCAGGATCGGCAGTTGAGCCCTCACGCCTGCGCTTCGATTTTTCGCACTTCGCCCAGGTTGCGGATGAAGAGTTGCAGGAGATCGAGGACATCGTTAACCGCGAGATTCTCGCGAACGCCAAAGTTGAGACACTCGAAGACGTGCCGATTGACGTAGCGGTGAACGAGTACCATGCGATGGCTCTCTTTGGAGAGAAGTATGGGGACAAGGTTCGCGTTGTGAAATTGTCGGATGGCTTTTCGACGGAGCTTTGCGGTGGAACGCATACTGCGGCCACGGGCGAGATCGGGCTGCTCAAGTTGACAAGCGAGGGAGCCGTATCTTCCGGAGTCCGGCGGATCGAGGCTATCAGCGGTCTCGGTTCCCTTGATACCTTCAGGCGCGACTTCGAAGTTGCAAAGCTAGCGGGGCAGTACGTTCCCTCCGTCGAGAATCTCACTGAAGGTCTTCGCGCCAGATTTGCAGCACAGGAAGACGAGTTGAAGCGTCTTCGCCGGGAACTCGAGGAAGCCCGCATGAAGTCTGCTGCCGGGACTCTGGATGAGGCGGTCGAGCGTGCCATCGACGTAAAAGGCGTCAAACTCCTTACCCATCGGGCCGACTCTCTGGAGCGGGGACAGCTGCGAACGCTGGTGGACAACCTTAAATCGAAACTTGGCGAAGGTGTTGTGGTTCTGGCTTCGTCCCAGCCCGAGGGCAAGGTCGCCCTTATCGCTGGAGTCACGCCGAGCCTGATAAAGCGAATCCAAGCCGGGAAACTCGTCGGCGCTGTGGCGAAGTTGGTCGGTGGCTCGGGCGGCGGAAAGCCCGAAATCGCCGAAGCTGGGGGCAAGGATCAGTCGCAGATCGATACCGCCCTGAAGGCGGCGCCCACCATTGTCTCGGAGCTACTCGGCTGAACGATGTTGCATTTGGGCTCGCTGTCCCCGAGCATTCCGGAGCCGATACCGGACCAATTATGGTGTTGCGCGTGGACCCAAAAAGGTTGCCTGACCGCCAGCATGTTTGTAGGTGCTTACATGGGTTCGGGTTCACAAAGTAGGATCGGGTACTTTGGTTTCCACGGGAAATTCATGGAAGCTTCGGACTCTACTGGTATATTTAGAGGACTGGAGTCGATCTCAAGTTACCTTTGCGCGTCGTAGTTGGATGGAAGCACTTACTTTCATTCTGCCCCGAAACCCTCTTCCCTTGCCCGCTAGATGGCAGTTTTCAAGGTTCTGTGGAATACCTTCACCCAAGTGAGGATGGCGAAGCCCTGTCAAACGAGCGCCACAGCGATGCAGTTGAATACCGATCAAGCTGGTTTGCGGTATACACCACCTGCCGGCATGAGAAACGTGTAGCGCAGCACCTCGGCGAGCGTGAAATTGAGCACTTTCTCCCGCTTTATCAGTCGGATCGGAAATGGCGCGATGGATCGAAGGTAACGATCGAACTGCCTCTCTTCCCGTGTTACATCTTCATACGAATCCCTCAGATTGATCGCGTGAGGGTCCTCAATGTTCCTGGAGTCCTTGCTCTCGTGACGGGCACTGGCGGTGAGCCAGCTGCGCTTCCGGGCAAGGCGATAGAGGCGCTCAAGGCGGGTCTGTGTCAGCAAAATATCGAACCTCACGACCTGGTGCGGGTGGGGGAGATGGCACGAATTCGATCTGGAGCTTTTGCCGGGATGCAGGGCGTGGTCATGCGTCGTAGGAGCGGTTGTCGAATCGTGCTGACGCTTGAGCAAATCATGCGGAGCGTTGCGGTCGAGGTGGATGAAGATGATCTCGAACCTCTTGTCTCCGATTCGATTCCTGTCCCGCCCCCTTCTGAGCAGGGGAGCCGTCTCGGGTGGCAACAGGCAATTTGACGCCGTCCCTCCGGACTTAGTCGCATCTTCATGCGAGTTTGCTGTGTGCCTTTGACGCGGTCACCGCAGTTTGTCCCCGCACGTTAATCGCCGCCCTTCGTCCGAACCGAAGCTTCATTCAGTTTGTCCAGTTTAGTTAAGACCAGCAGCGAGTTACCTATGAACGGTTTATCTGGCTCGACCCGACGCAGCGCAGAAGAGCGAATTCTTGCGTCCTCTGCTTCTCTCTTTGCACAGTTTGGATATAACGGCGTCAGCACTCGCGAAATTGCGTCATCGGCGGGTGTCAATGAAGTGACGATCTATCGCCACTTTCCTCGCAAGCGCGATTTGTATCTAGCGGTCCTTGCGGCGGAGTTGCAACGAGTTCATTTGCGCGGTGAACTGCTCACCAAGCTTGCTGAAGCTCAGAATGGTCGGGCAGCTCTTTCCTGTACCTTCGAGCTCATTTCGGCGACTCTGCAGCAGCAACCGCAATTGTTGCGATTGCTGCAGTACAGCGCACTCGAGTTGAGCGACGATTTAGATCCGCTATTGCGACGGCATCTCGGCGAGCTTGTAGGGGTGATGGCGCGTTATCTGCAGCCTTGGATTGAACGAGGAGAGCTGCGTTGTTCAAGCGCGAAGACGCTGGTGCTCACGCTGATTGCGATTGTGCTGAGTCGCGGCCCGTTGCGCCGGGTCTTTCCAGGTGATGTGGAGAACGTAAACGCGTTCTTTGATACCTATTCGGAATTCTGCATCGCTTGAACACCGATGTGCCATGAACTGCTCCTTCGCGCTTGCTCGGGATTCGAGGGGAGAACCAGATTCGGACATATTGAGGAGGTTTCGAGATGAACTCACCTGATGAACGGCAGATCCTAGGCATCAACTTCTATGTCGGCAATGTAGAAGGAGTGTTTGCGCGGTTATCGCGCGGCGGGCTCCTGGTGGTACCCGCCGCGCCGGCGCTCAAGGATGTCGCTGACAACGAGGAATATCGGGATGCCCTTATGAATGCAGACGTAGCCATCGCGGATTCAGCCTTTATGGTGATGCTCTGGAATCTTATCCAGCGTGATTCAATTGCCCGGTTGTCAGGATTGAAATATCTTCGGGCCCTTCTGCAGCGAGAAGACGTGCGCAGGCCCGGGAATACGTTCTGGGTGATGGCAGGCTTCGAGAGTTCAAGCAAGAATTTGACATGGTTGAAGTCAGTCGGGATTGAGGTGCCGCCGGAATACGTATACTGCGCTCCCATGTATGGCAAGGAGTTGATGGATCAAGGTTTGCTTAACACCCTTGGAGTATTGCGCCCCTCGCACGTGGTGGTTACAGTGGGCGGTGGTACGCAGGAGCGATTGGGGCTCTATCTCAAGCGGAATCTTGACTATTTGCCTGCTATCCACTGCGTTGGTGCCGCGATTGCGTTCCTAAGTGGAGACCAGGTGAAGATTCCGAACTGGGCTGACCGCTTGTACCTTGGTTGGCTATTTCGCTGCGTTTCGGCGCCCCGAAGGTTTATTCCGCGATATTTTTCTGCGCCTCGGCTTCTTCCGCTTTTGTGGCGATATCGGGAAGAGCTTCCAGTACCACAAGCTAGTGTGATCCGATAATGAAGTAAGTATGGATTGTGCGGTTCGCAAGAGTCAGGAAATTGGGGGTATAAGCAAGTGAACGCGAAGAGCAATTCGGCGACGATTGCGGTAGTAGGATCCGGATATGTTGGCCTGGTAGCATCGGCATGCTTTGCAGAGATCGGCCATCGCGTGGTCTGCGTAGACAACGACGAGGCAAAGGTGAAGATGCTGCAGCAAGGCGGCATTCCAATTCACGAAGAGCACCTGCCGGAACTCCTTTCGCGCTATCGGGGAAGGTCACTCGAATTCACCACTGATCTACGAGCCGCGACCCAGACAGCCCAGGCAGTGTTTATTGCAGTGGGAACCCCCCAAAGTGAAACCGGAAGCGCGGACTTGTCGTATGTGGACGCTGTGGCCAGCGAGATCGCGCGGTCCATCGATTCCTATAAGGTCATCGTAGAAAAAAGCACGGTTCCTGTTTACACCAACGAATGGATCGGCCGGGTTATAGAGCGGAACGGTGTTCCGAAGGACCTCTTCGACGTGACATCGAACCCGGAGTTTCTGCGCGAAGGTACTGCGGTTGTGGATTTTCTGCATGCAGACCGCATCGTCGTCGGAGCGCCTTCTGAGCGTTCAGTGAATTTGCTGAAAGCCATCTATTCTCCATTGACCGACGGAAGTTATTACAACGTGCCGGGATCGGTGCCAGGACCGCGCACAGCGATTGACCCGCCGCCAATTCTACAGACATCGACGAAGGCCGCCGAGATTATCAAGCACGCTTCAAACGCGTTCCTGGCGACTAAGATTTCGTTCATTAACGTGGTTGCGAATATCTGTGAAGCAGCTGGAGCCGATGTTGAAGAAGTTGCCCGCGGAATCGGAATGGATTCGAGGATCGGCCCGAAGTTTCTACGCGCCGGCGTGGGATATGGCGGCTCTTGTTTCCCCAAAGATGTTGCGGCGTTTCGTCATGTTGCTGAGCAGGTGGGAGTGGATTTCGCTCTGCTGCATGAAGTGGAAAAAATCAACGAGGAACAAAAGCAGAGATTTTTCCAAAAGATCCGTTCGGCGCTGTGGACGTTCCGCGGCAAGAAGATCGGCGTACTTGGCCTGGCGTTCAAGGGCGGAACGGATGACATTCGAGAGTCTCCTGCAATCGATATCGTCAAGAAGTTGCTGAGCGAGGGCTGCAATGTATATGCCTACGATCCAGCCGCTGCAGAGAGAAGTCGGGAAATCATTCCCCAAGGTTCGCGAATGCATTATGTAGATGATCCGTACATTGCCGCACAAGATGCGGATGCGCTTCTGATCCTGAATGACTGGCAGGAGTTTGCGGAGTTGGATCTGGCAAAATTGCACTACACTTTGCGATATCCCATCGTGATTGACGGACGCAATCTATACGATCCGGCAACGATGAGCAAAGCCGGCTTCACCTACCTTAGCGTGGGGCGTCCAGGGCAGGCACAGACGCTCGACCCGGTCGCTGCCTTTTTCCTTCCGAAACGAAGAGAAAACGGCAAAGCATAGTTGCCGGACATCGATGACAGGGCGCGCTGGTTCCGAGCTGAAAATGCGAAGGCCCCGGGATCACATCCCCAGCAGATACCGGGTGGAACGCCGAAGGTATTTTGAAGAATGCGAGTGCTTATCACCGGAGCCGCGGGTTTCCTGGGCTCTCATCTGACCGATGCGATGCTTGCGGAAGGGCATCAAGTGCTTGGTGTCGACAACCTCTGCACAGGGTCGCTCGAAAACCTGTCGCACTTGAAGCATGATTCGCGGTTCGAGTTTCTGCAGCACGACATATGCGAGCCATTCGATCCAAAGCGGGTCGACTATGTATTCAATTTCGCGTCACCTGCAAGTCCTCCGGATTATTTGCGGCTCGGGATCGAAACACTGAGGGTGGGTTCTGCTGGTACTCGAAACGTGCTGGAGGTTGCAAAACGCTTTGAAGCCAAATTTCTACATGCTTCCACTTCCGAGTGTTACGGTGACCCAGATGAACATCCACAAACCGAAGAGTATTGGGGTCATGTGAACCCGATCGGGCCCCGTTCGGTGTACGACGAAGCGAAGCGCTTTTCTGAGGCGCTGGTTACGGCATACTGGCGATATGAGAAGGTCGACGCTAGACTAGTGCGGATCTTCAACACCTACGGTCCCCGTTTGCATATCAACGATGGTCGCGTGATTTCAAATTTCATGACTCAGGCCCTACGCGGAGATGAGCTGACAATCTATGGAGATGGGAGCCAAACTCGGAGCTTCTGTTACGTCTCAGATGAGATTGATGGCATTGTGAAGCTCTCAGAGAGCGACGAGCACGGTCCCGTAAATATCGGCAATCCTTCGGAATGGACTGTTCTTGATTGCGCCAGAGCTGTGCTGCGGGTGACGGGGTCGAAAAGTCAGATTGCCTACAGGCCATTGCCTCAGGACGATCCGGCGCAGCGCTGCCCGGATATTACGAAGGCTAAGCGACTCCTCGCATGGGAGCCGAAGGTTGACCTGGAGACTGGATTGAAGCTCAGTCTGGACTACTTCAAACTCTCCGTCGAAACTGCGGCCTGATACGCACTGCGAAACTCATAGAGAAACCAGCGTCGAGCCGATGTATTCGGGTTCGTCGCTACCCAGGAGCGTCATTGTGAAGAAAGCTTTGATTACCGGCATCACAGGGCAGGACGGCGCGTATCTTGCTGAACTTCTCCTGTCAAAGGGATACGAGGTGCACGGAATCAAGCGCCGGGCATCGCTTTTCAACACGAACCGGATCGACCATATCTACGAGGACCCTCATACGCAAGGGCGTCACCTGATGCTGCACTATGGCGATCTAACTGACTCAAGCAGTCTTGTGCAGATTGTGCAGAAGGTTAAGCCTGACGAAATTTATAACCTTGCGGCTCAGAGCCACGTGAAGGTTTCGTTTGAAGAACCGGAGTATACGGCCAATTCGGATGCTCTGGGAACACTGCGGCTTCTTGAGGCAATCCGGATTGTCGGCCTTGAGAAGGTGACTCGCTTCTACCAGGCTTCCACATCGGAAATGTATGGCCTCGTTCAGCAAATTCCGCAAACCGAAACGACTCCTTTTTATCCAAGGTCACCCTATGCTGTGGCTAAGCTCTATGCGTACTGGATCACGGTCAACTATCGAGAAGCGTGGGGCATGTATGCGTGCAATGGCATTTTGTTCAACCATGAATCGCCCAATCGCGGCGAGACGTTTGTGACGCGAAAGATCACGCGCGGATTGGCTCGTATCAAGGTGGGTTTGCAGGATAGGCTCTATATGGGGAATCTGGATGCTCTGCGCGATTGGGGCCATGCGCGCGATTACGTAGAGATGCAGTGGCGCATGCTCCAACAGAGCGAGCCCAGAGATTACGTGATTGCTACCGGCGAGCAGCACAGTGTACGGGAATTCATTGAGTTGTCGGCCGGTCAGCTGGGCATGCAGCTTACCTGGGAGGGTGTCGGGGCGGAGGAAAAGGGCGTTGATCAAAAGGGAAGTGTCATCGTCGCCGTCGATCCCAGATACTATCGACCGACCGAAGTGGAGACGCTTCTCGGTGACTCGACGAAAGCGCGCCAGGAACTCGGCTGGAAACCAACGGTGACGTTTCACGAACTCGTAAGAGAGATGACCGAAGAAGATCTCAAGACTGCAGAGCGAGACGCTCTGGTTAAGAAACACGGATATTCCGTCTTTAATTATCACGAGAATTAAGGAAACCGTCGTCTCATGGAAAAGAACAGCCGCATCTATGTCGCAGGACATCGGGGCCTGGTGGGATCAGCAATCATGCGATCTCTTACGCAGCGAGGGTACGAGAATCTCATCGTACGTACGCATGCCGAACTCGACTTGTCCGACCGGCCGGCAGTGCGAGCGTTCTTCCAGAAAGAAGGGCCAGAGTACGTCGTTCTAGCGGCTGCAAAGGTGGGCGGGATTCTCGCGAACGATACGTATCCTGCAGACTTCATCCGGGAAAATCTGGAAATCCAGACGAATGTTATTGACGCGAGCTACCGGAATGCCGCGAAGCGCCTTCTGTTTCTCGGTTCGAGCTGCATCTATCCAAAACTCGCACCCCAGCCCATCAAGGAAGAATACTTCCTGACGGGCTCCCTAGAGCCCACGAACCGCGCGTACGCACTTGCCAAGATCGCCGGGATCGAAATGTGCTGGTCGTATAACAGGCAATTCGGAACGAAGTACCTCGCGGCAATGCCGACGAACCTTTACGGTCCGGGCGACAACTTCGATCTGGCAGGATCGCACGTGCTGCCGGCCCTCATGCGAAAGGTGATCGAAGCGAAGTTGAGCGGCAGAAAACGGCTTGATGTCTGGGGTACGGGCGCTCCGCGCAGGGAGTTTTTATACAGTGATGATTTGGCAGATGCATGTCTGCATCTGCTGGAACTGCCGGAGGAGACGTACCTGAGCCTGCTCAGTTCCAACAAGCCTCCGCTGATTAACATCGGTACCGGCGAGGACATCACGATTCGCGACTTGGCTAACCTTGTTGCGCGAATCCTGCAGTGCGATTGCGAATTGGTATTCGACGCCAGCAAGCAGGATGGCACTCCGCAGAAACTCCTCGATGTAAGCCGGATTCATGCTCTCGGATGGAAGGCTAAGGTTAGGTTGGAAGAGGGGATTCGACGTACATACGAATCGGTTCGCTCACAGCTTGAGCGGGTGGGATAGATTGAAGCCAACCGCAGAAGGTCATCACCACCGAGCAGATCGTGCTAGCCTGTAGCTGCGTTCAGACCCCGACTGCTCAAACATCTACAGCTTAGGTGCTGTTTGCCTCAATCACAGCGCCCCGACAGTCGTAGTTCGCCGAATGCACTACCGAAGACAAAGCTAGTCAAGCGCGATGGAATCGGTCAACAATCGCGTGGCACAACCCGGTTTGAAGAGAACATGATGTTTAGAAAAATCATTCAACTTGCGCCTTTTCTGTTTGTCGTGCCGATGCTCGCGTTGGGCCAGGTGCAGCGTCCTGCATTGATTCCAATGGCACAGGGGGGATCGGCAGCCCCAAATTCGCAAAGTACAGCCGGCTTCTCCATTGGCGGATTGTCAGACGGCCCAATCACACCAGGTGAGATGGTACATATCAATGTTTTCGACGCGCCTGATTTTTCGCTGCTCACGCGCGTATCGGAAAGCGGAGATGTTCCATACCCTATTCTGGGCTCCTTTCATATTGGTGGGTTGACCAGCGTTGATGCTGCCAAGACCCTGGCAAAGGAACTGAAGGATCGGAACCTTATGTTAGAGCCCGAGGTAACGGTCACGGTGGACTCCGCGAATACTGGAATAACAGTACTCGGCGAGGTCCGTGCCCCTGGGATTTACCCCCCACCCGGCAAGCACCAACTGTCAGATCTGCTTGCGACAGCCGGTGGTTTGACGGCGAATACCGGACGATTGATCGAAATCACGAACGATAAGAATCCCGGGAAGAAGGACTTCATATCTTGGGACCCAACAACTTCGGATTCGTGGTCGCTGAGGCGATGGCATGCTCTACGCCAGTTTTGATTAGCGACAAGGTAAACATCTGGCGCGAAGTCTCGGCTGCCGGGGCAGGACTCGTTCAGCCTGATACTCTCGAGGGAACGACAAACCTCATCAGGCAGTTTCAGGCTCTGTCTACAGAAGATAAGAAGAGAATGTCAGGGAACGCGCGAAAGGGCTTTCTCAGTTTCTTTGATGTGCAAGTAACCGCGCGCGACTTCGCTAAAGCAATCGGATTTGAGTGAGTGTAGCCCAAGCGTAAAGCTGACGACCCAGTAACAGAGGATGAACCTTGCATGAGAAATAGTTCGGTAGAAGAGCATCCGAGTATTGCGGTCGTCATTCTGACATTCAACGAGGCTGCCCATTTGCCGCGCGCGCTCGAGCATGTACGGGCCTTTGCGCGTGAGATCTTCGTCGTCGATTCTTTTTCAACAGACGATACCGTCGAAATTGCGAGAGCTTCAGGCGCCCAGGTGCTTCAACACCCTTTCCAGAATCAGGCGCGGCAATTTGAGTGGGCTTTGGAAAACGCGCCGATTACGAGTGATTGGGTCATGCGTCTGGATGCGGACGAAATTATTGAGGTCGATCTGGCCGAAGAGATCAAACAAAGGTTGCCAAACCTGCCAGCAGAAATCACTGGAGTGGCACTGAACAGGAAGACGATCTTTCAGGGTAAGTTCATTCGGCATGGAGGCCGATATCCCCTGATGCTACTTCGGATCTGGCGACGCGGAATGGCACGGATCGAAGACCGGTGGATGGATGAGCATATCTATCTGACGAAAGGGCGGGCAGTAACTTTCAAAGGTGGATTCTCCGACTACAATCTCCATGATCTTACTTACTTCACGGTGAAGCACAACAACTATGCTGCTCGCGAAGCATTGGATCGGCTAAATGCCAGGTGGCAGCTATTTCAGCCGCAGGTTGAACTGACGCGCGAATCAACGGCTCGCCAAGCGAAGATCAAGCGCTTCCTGAAGCAGTCCATATACAACCGGCTGCCATTCGAGCTATCGGCGACGCTCTACTTTCTATTTAGATATGTGGTCCAGCTTGGCTTTTTGGATGGCCGCGAAGGTCTGACGTACCACCTTTTGCAAGGTTTCTGGTATAGGTATCTTTCAGGCGCAAAACTCAGGGAGATGGAACAGGCCGCAAGGCGCGCCACATCAGATGAGGAGAGACGCACTGTGATAGCGCGTCTCTCTGGTCAGAAGCTTAACTGATCGCAGTGAATTGGAAGTGTAACTAATCTTTGGTCAAGAAGTAGGACTCGATCGCCCGCATGACCGAGCGGTGATTGATCTGAGGCTCTCGGCCCTCATATTTCGCCGCCCAGCAAATCTGGTTAACGATGTCGCGAGGATAGCACGAACGCAGTTCCTGCTTGAGCGTTCCGTGTACGAAATCGATAAGAGTGTGGGCGACAGTGTCGTCGCATTCAACCTTGCGTTCTTCTGCGACTCTGCGGAATATCTCGCAGAACTCCTCGTCGCTGACTTCTCCAATGAAAATTTTTGTCTGAATTCTGCGTAGAAATGCAGCATCGAGCAGCTGTGCGGGATCCAGGTTGGATGCGAAGACGACCAACATCTCAAACGGCATTTCGATCTTGCGCCCACCGGCAAGGGTCAAGAAGTCAATCTTCCGATCCAAGGGGACGACCCAGCGATTGAGCAGTTCATCCGGACGCACCCTCTGGCGTCCGAAGTCATCAATGATCAGCACGCCATTATTCGCCTTCATCTGTACTGGCCCGGTATAGAACTTCGTTCCAGGGTTGTACTGAAGGTCAAGCATATCGATCGTCAATTCACCACCAACCATCACAGATGGGCGCTGGCAGAGCACCCAGCGCTCATCATGGTTGGGTGGCTCCATGTGCGGCATGCGCTGGTGCAAAGTCGGATCATAGACTGTGATGACCTGGCCATCGATCTCGATGGCGTACGGAATCCAAACTGCATCATCTGAAAGGGCCTTCGACAGGAGCTCGGCAATGGTGGTTTTTCCGACACCAGAGGGACCGTAGAGGAAGATGGCAGCACCGGAGTTCAAAGCAGTTCCCAACTGCCATAGAATCCTGTCATCGAGGACCATGCTGGAGAAGACGCGGGTCACGTCGGAGGGGTGAACCTCAACGTGGGAAACGCTTTGCAGCTTGACTTGGGAGACATAGGTTGTCAAAGGGACCGGAGCAGGGCCAGTGTATTGGCTTTGAGATAAGAGCTCCTGACCTCGCGTTCTTCCTTGCGAGGTAATGGCAAGGTTCGGAATCTGTCCGCTTAGACCGGTGACCTGGCAGAGTTGCTCGGTGCGCAGGCGTTTCAATAACTCGCTGGCGACCTCAAAGCTGACCCGCATGAGCTTCGCCATATCGAGTACGGAGAATGGGCCAGACAGATAAAGGTGCTTGAGTGCCAGGTCCTCAAGAACAGACTGGCGGAGCCCAAGCTCCTGGATAGTGACTGGCTTGTGCGTCGGCCCCGAAGAGGGGTCGGTCTTCATGAATTCCTGAAGGTTAAGCAAAGGTTCCATCGCATTTTCCCACGCCATCTATGTACTATATGTCTCATTCCTGGGGAGATTTGGAAACATAAATCTTCCGATTTGCGCGACACGGCGGTAATCAGCCACAAGTACACTCGTGCGGATTTTTGACACTGTTGTTCGTGTTTGCTGCTAGGGGCAAGGATTGGGATCGCCTCATTCCTCACATCAATAATTTCGGACGGGCTCATATCCTCAGATTATTGGACATAGAGCGAAAACAGGCACCGGACGTCAGGCCTCGTTAAACTCGCCGAGGGGCAGGGGATGGCTGAACAAGAAACCCTGGAACGAGTGGCAGCCGAGCTTTGCCAGAAACGCACGCTGTTCCTCCGTTTCCACGCCTTCGGCAATCACGGACAGCCCCATCGCTTTTCCGAAAGAGATAATGGCCTGTGCGACGGCGCTGCTGATTGGATCCTTTAGAATCTCGCCGACAAAGGTACGGTCGATCTTGATCTGGTCCAGAGGCAGGCGCTTCAAGTAAGTCATCGAGGAGTATCCCGTGCCGAAATCCTCGAGTGAGAAGCCGATCCCATGGGATTTCAGCGCGGTCATTTTGGCGATTACGTCTTCTACGTTTTCGCCGAACATACTCTCGCTCAGCTCGATCTTCAGGTTTTTGGGATTGGCGCCTGTGCGCTCCAATGCGGCCAGCACGTGCTCGACAAATTTAGGCTGGCGAAACTCGCGGGCGCTGATGTTGACTGCAATGGACAGATGCTGGCCTTCCTTGCGGTCAGCCCAATGCGCCAGTTGACTGCAGGCTGTCTCGAGCACCCAGCTCCCGAGCGGGAAGATAAGTCCGGTTTCCTCGGCCAGAGGCACAAATTCCTGAGGAGGCACAAGTCCTCGTAAAGGATGCCGCCAGCGCAGCAATGCTTCAGCACCCGTGAGCAGGCCACGATCCAGCTGAGGCTGATAATAAAGGGAAAACTGATTCTCGCGAATGGCCTGGCGAAGATCCCGTTCCAGCGCCACACGAGCGTTCACCGAAGCCTGCAGCGCGGGAGCGAAGAAGAACATCGCGTTTCGGCCTGCCGCTTTGGCCTGGTACATGGCGATATCGGCCTGCTGAAGCACCTCATTTGTGCTCTCATTCTGATTGCCGAATACCGTTATACCCATGCTTGAGGTCGTATGGCACTCGCGGCCGTCAAGCAGAAACGGCTGATCAATAGCGCCGAGGATCTTTCCTCCAACCGTGCGAGCCTGTGCGGCAGCGATCTCGGGAATCTGGCTGAGATCCTCGAGGATGATTACAAATTCATCTCCGCCGAGCCGCGCCACGGTGTCGACTTCGCGTACGCAATTCTGAATTCGCCGAGCGGTCTCCTGGAGAAGCAAATCGCCGATATGATGGCCCAGCGTATCGTTCAGTGATTTGAATCCGTCGAGATCTACAAAGAGCAAAGCATGCTTGCTGCCGCTTCGGATACTGGAGACGAGGGCCTGGCGGAGGCGCTCCCAGAGAAGCCGGCGATTGGGCAGCCCCGTTAACGTATCGTAGAAGGCTAGATTGCGGATCTTCTCCTCGTCCGCTTTGGCCGCCGAAACATCACGGATGTAGGAAATGAAGCAGAATTCGCCCTCGACTTCCGCGAACGAGCCAGAGAGCTGCGCCCAGAACACTTCTCCGTTCTTTCGGCGTAGGCGAACCTCGAGATCGCGACAGCCTTCGTCTTCGCGCAGCGCGTCAGCTACTTTCCTTCCGTCTTCTTCATCTGCCCATATATCAAGTTCGCGCGAGGTGCGCCCGATCACTTCCTCGAGATTGAATTGAATGATGTGAAGCAGAGCAGGGTTTGCATCAACGATTTTGCCGTCTTCGGCGCGAGCGATGAGAACGCCATCCGGGCTTGTCTCGAAGGCACTTCGGTAGCGGTTTTCTTTGATTGGTAGATGCGCGGCGATGGAAGGCTCAGTTGCGGGCGGCTCCTTGGGCCTGGCGATCACCTCGACGTGGGCCAGCAGATGCGAAGGCCATCCTTCGCGATCGCGCAGAAGGGACACCGTGAACTTGGTCCAGATCAACTCCTTGTTCTTTCGAATGAGCCGGATCTCAAGGCTGAGAGCATCCGTTGCGCCCGTCCAGAGCTTCTGAAATGAGGCTAGACAAACGGCCGCATCTTCGTCGGGCGTAATCTCCAGCAGCATCAGTCCGCGGACTTCTTCGCGTGGATATCCGATCATGTCCGCAAACTCCGCATTGCAGCGGAGGATGTGGCCTTCCGGCGTGGCGTGAACTATGCCTACCGTTGTCTGCTCAAGGAACCCCCGACTTTCTAGAGTGGGCATATCGGACATTAAGAAATTGCCAATCTTTCGTCTTTGTGTGCTCGAATTGTATCTCCCGTAGGCGTGTTTTCAATGACTTGACAGTTGTAGACGCGCGGAAAAATGAAGCAAATCGTCACCTCGCCGAAACACCACCGTAATCATTTTTGAGCACTCGCACGCAGCGCTGTAAACGCGAAGTCGAACAGAATACGGCAAGAGGCTGCAGAGCAAGCATCGAGTTAGCGGCAAGCCGGCGGGTTATGCCGAGTTCCTGGACTTGCCAAGATTGATTCCGCATCGCGGGGGGGCATACCACAAAGGTGGGATGGCTGGATAAATATAGAGTACGCACGGATTTGGATGCCCATCTACACTGAGAGCTCACGGAGAGAGGCAAGCTCAATCACTGGCGAGCGGACCGCCTTGAATTGCCGACACGCCAGGGCTGCATTCACGGTCAAAGAGCGGGTCTTTTGCGACAAGCGAGTACTGCTGCACAATTGGTTCGACGCACAAAGAGATGCGTCTGGGACTCATTCATGGTTCATTTGAAGAAGCCGATCTGTAATGGCTCTGCTCAGAAAGTAACGAATGAGACTCGGTACTGGAGAGATAGATTTGCCCTGATCTTCATGGTACTGATGTGCAGCTCGATCATTCTGAGCCGGTCATGCCTGGGGCAAACCACCACTGATAGAGGATCCATCGAGCAGCCTCCAAAGGCTCAGGTTCCCGCTTACGCCAAGGTCCCGTTGCTCGGCGAACCGCTTCGAATTTCCGACTTTTCAGGCATGGATCCCCGACCAGAACTCAAAAGCAAACTGGTGGAGGTTAGCGGATTCGTCCAGAACACACCGAAGGACGGCGAGGCTGCGACAGAGCAAACTGAAGTCTGGATGGGTCACACCAAATCTGCCCTCTATTTCGTTTTCATATGCCGTGATCATCATCCAGGCGAGATCCGCGCGCACCTCACTCGACGAGAGGCTTTCACGGGAGACGACTCGGTTTCAGTGTTGCTCGATCCTTTCCAGGACCGGCGAAAGGGCGTCTTATTCTCTGTCAACCCAGCAGGCGTGCAGGCCGACGCAGCCTGGACCGATACGGCTAGCGTCGCTTTCGCCGGTGACGCAGATTACAGCTACGATCAGGTGTGGGATTCAGAAGCCAGAGTAACCACCCGCGGGTGGGTAGCTCTGATTGCGATCCCGTTCCGCAGTATCCGGTTTCGTACGGCTTCCTCAGAGTGGGGCGTGGTTTTCTTCCGCAATTTTCCTCGCAATAGTGAAGTTGATTTCTGGCCGCGGATCTCGACCCGCATCTCAGGCGTTCTGACACAGGAAGGCACGTTACGCGGGATCGAAAGAGTTACCGGTTCGCATAATCTGCAACTCAATCCATATGTACTCGGGCAGAATGAACGTGAGCTGATCAACATAGATCCGGTGAATCCTTACTTCAGCTCACGGCGATTGGAGGGGACCGCGGGTGGTGAGGCCAAGCTGATCCTGAAGGATAGCGTGGTGCTGGATGGCACAATCAATCCGGATTTCAGCGATGTCGAATCAGATCAGCCTCAATTTACTGTGAACCAGCGGTACCCGGTTTTCTTTCCGGAACTGAGGCCCTTTTTCCTCGAAAATGCTAATTACTTTGCGACTCCGATCCTCCTCGTCTACACGCGGAACATTGTTCACCCGGAATTCGGGATCCGCATGACGGGCAAGTTGGGCGGAACGAACGTGGGCCTTCTGGCGATCGATGATCGTCAGCCGGGCGACACGTACAGCTCGGGAGAGACGCTCTACCGTGATCGCGCAAAGTACATGGTCGCCCGTGTTGCACAGGACATTGGTAGCAAAGGATCGACGGTAGGTCTGATTTACACCGATGAAGAGTTCGGGGGAGGATGGAATCGAATTGGCGGTCTGGATTTCACGGCGCGACTGACACCCAGCTGGTCAGTAATAGGACAGATGGTGGAGAGCTCGAGTATGGGTCCGCTTCCGACTTCCAAGGCGACCGGCTATACAGCCGGCCCGGCAGCTTATCTGGAAATCCAGCGGACAGGACATGCATTCAATCTGGATAGTGTCAATCGGGACTACAGCAGCGGCTTCCAAACGCAACTCGGGTTTATTCCGACCAGCGACATATACAGCGACCAGACGCATGCCAGCTACCAGTGGTTTCCAAAGGGAAAGACCATCCAGAGTGTGGGGCTTGATCTGCAGCAGCAGCTTGCGTGGGATCATCAGGGCGATCGCGTCTATCACTATACAAATTTCGCTCCCTATCTATTGCTTCCCCGGCAGTTTCAAATAGCTCCGCAGTTTGGCCAGTATTCGGATACTCTTGGACCTCAGAACGGTACACTGTTCACGCGCAATGTAAACTTCACAGAAAACTTCGGCGGCCTTCTAGTACGCGGTGCCCCCTTCAGTCATCTGAGCTTCTTCCTCAATCCAACGCGCTCAGGAAACGTGAACTACAATCCAGTCGCCGGTGGAGTGCCGACGTTGTTAGATGCCGAAATCGTACAGGCCCTGGTGACGGTACAGCCCGTGAGGCAGCTCACGTTCGACAATACATATCTTCTCGATCGCGAACATTCCGCTTCGACGGGAGCATTCGTTTACGAAACCCAGACTTTCAGGACCAAAGTGAACTTCCAATTCACACGCTCGCTCTCCGCGCGTGTCATTGCGGAGTATGATTCGACGCTGGCGAATCCTGCGGAGACCTCTCTTGAGCGGAGGAAGCAGATCGGAACGCAGGCATTGTTCACATGGCTTCCGCATCCCGGAACCGTTCTGTACGTCGGATATAACAATGATCTACAGAATCTCGACAGAGCGCTGTGCAATCGCGGGTCGAGCGGAATGTGTGACTCTTTCTTGCCGCGTACGGACGAATACGTCGATGACGGCAAGCAGATCTTTGTGAAGTTTTCCTATCTATTCAGGTTCTAGCCGATTGCTCGCGCTACACACGTTCCCCGTACCCGCCGATCACTGCCGCTTTTGCGCGCTTTCCCAAACGGACGACAAGACGAGCGGGCAACGTGCTCAGAGCGAGCGTCGAATTCGCGACAGTTTCCCCGTCGATCTTTACCGCTTTTTCGGCGAGTTTGCGGCTGGCTTCGGCTCCGCTTGCCGCAAGACCGAGCTGGACGAGAAGCTTTGGAACACGAATCTGAAGCGCTCCCGGAGCGCCAGCAGGACCAACGAGATCGGCATAGGCGATGTGCATCTCTTGAAGGTCCTCTGCCGTTTCCTTCTGCTGGAACATTCGAGCCCAGTTCTCATCCGCGTGTTCCGCCGCTTGTTCACCATGGAATCCGGCCGTGATGGTGCGGGCGAGGCGTTTCTTCATATCCATGGGATGCACCGTGCCGGCGCCAACTTCAGCCTGCAGTTTATCGAGCTCCGATTGCTTGAGGTCCGTCAGGAAGACCCAGTATTTCCACATCAACTCGTCCGAGATACTCATGAGCTTGCCGTACATCTCGCTCGGCGGCTCATTGATCCCGATCGCGTTATTCAGAGACTTACTCATCTTCTGGACGCCATCGATTCCCTCAAGGATCGGCGTCATAAGGATTATTTGTGGCTTCTGGCCATAGTGACGCTGAAGCTCCCGGCCACACCCGAGGTTAAATCGCTGATCGGTTCCGCCGAGCTCGATGTCGCACTCGAGCGCGACAGAGTCGTAGCCCTGCATGACGGGATAGAGCAATTCGTGCAGGCTGATCGGCTGTTCTGCCTGGAACCGCTTGTGGAACTCATCGCGCTCCAGCATCTGGGAGACCGTGAAGTGCGCGGTTAAGCGAATCGTCCCTTCGTAGTCGAGCTTACCCAGCCACTCTGAGTTGTACCGGACCTCGGTCTTTTCCGGGTCGAGGATCTTGAAGACCTGTTCTTTGTAAGTCTCAGCGTTCTGCTCGATCTGCTCGCGGGTGAGAGGCTTTCGGGTGACATTTCGTCCGGTAGGATCGCCGATCAATGAAGTGAAGTCGCCGATTAGGAAGATGACCGTGTGCCCAAGTTGCTGGAAGTGACGCAGCTTCCGCATCAGGACAGTGTGGCCAAGGTGCAGATCCGGCGCGGTTGGGTCGAAGCCGGCTTTTACTCGAAGTGGACGGCCGGATTTCCGGCTCTCTTCAAGCCGCTCACGGAGGTCGGAGACACGGATTATCTCGGCTGCACCCTTTTGCAGCAGGTCCATCTGCTCATCAACAGGAAGAAACGTACTCATCTTGTCCAGTATAAAGAGCGCAGGCCTTAGGCCCACTTTCGATGAGACTCAAAATCTGGAATGAATATTTCGTCATGGAACCGGCTAAATGCAGCAGGATCAGTAGAATCTGCATCAGAGGGCTAAAGCAACCTGCACGGATTCCGGGTTGATTCGCCCGCGACAGGTTCATATCAGGGGAGAGCGGTTGATACGACGAGGCCAGTGGATAAGGTGGTCAGCCATCGTGCTGTTTGCTCTGACGTCTGTCGCCCTGTTTGCACAAACCCTGGTGTACAAGCGCAAGCCGGACGCGAAGAATGGAAAGACGATCTATGAGGATGGCTGTATCGCGTGCCACGGAGCCGAGGGTCGCGGAGCCGATGAGAAACTGACCGAATTCAAAAGGCCTGATACCTGGCCAGACTTCTCGCGCTGCGACCAGACTACTCCGGAGCCGGATTCTGCATGGAAGGCGGTAATCGTGAATGGGGGGCCTTATCTGGGCTTTTCGACGATCATGCCGCGGTTCCGTGATCTGCTCTCGAACGACCAGATCGACGATGTTGTGGCCTACCTGAGGACCTTTTGCTCGAATCCACACTGGCCGCGGGGCGAGTTGAATTTGCCCCGAGCGATTGTGACCGAAAAGGCATTTCCGGAAGACGAGGTTGTCTGGTCGACAGGTGTGAATGGCTCTGGTGCGCCAGGTCTTGAGACGCATGTCATTCATGAGCAGGCGTTCGGGTCGAAAGGGCAGTTGGAAGTGGACATGCCTTGGCAGTTCCAGAACCAGAATCACGCCTGGAATAACCATATCGGCGATATGACCTTCGGATGGAAGCAGATGATGTATTCAAACCTGCGAAGCGGATCGATCTTCGCCTTGCAGGGAGGAATTCTGCCGCCTACAGGCAGTACGAAACTGGGCGGTGCTGGGACGACGACCTTTGAGCCCTTTGCGGCCTTCGATCAGCTTTTCAAAAGCAACACCTGGGTGCAGTTCCAGATGGGCGCGGATCTGCCGCACGATACAAGGAAGAGTCCGCAGAGCCTCTTCTGGTACACGACGCTGGGACAGACGATCGCGGGCGATCATCGGCTGGCAAGGCAGTGGTCGCCGATGGTGGAGTTTCTCGCCACGCGCGACCTCGTCGATGAAGCTAAAACCGACTGGGACATCATGCCGGAAATGCAGGTGACGGCAAGCAAGCGGCAGCATGTTCGGGTAAATCTCGGCGTGCGTGCGCCCGTTACCGATACAGCGGGACGATCGCCGCAGGTGTACTTCTATGTGCTGTGGGACTGGGCCGAAGGCCACTTCTGGAATGGATGGTGATGGAGATGCGCAGGTCCATTCCAATCATGGTGGCTGTGATGGCTTGGCTGCTGACGATTGCGGGGATCCGCGGGAACGGCGTAAGGGCAGCTTCTCACCCCGATCCGCACGATGATTTCCATACGGCGGATCGATGCGTCGCTTGCCATAACGGGCTGAAGACGTCCAAGGGCGAGGACATCTCCATAGGTCTGCAATGGCGGGCAAGTGTGATGGCAAACTCATCGCGCGATCCGTATTGGCAGGGAAGCGTCAGGCGGGAATCGATCGATCATCCCGACGCGAGCGCCGAATTGCAGGATGAGTGCTCAACGTGCCACATGCCTGCTCAACATCTGATCGACAAAGCGGAGGGCAAGAAGACCGAGGTTTTCACGCGGTTCCCGCTGCTGCGCAAGCATGACAAGGATGCTTTCGCCGAAGATGGCGTGACGTGTTCTGTGTGTCACCAGATCGAGCGCAAAGGGCTTGGAACTCCGCAGACGTTCAACGGCAATATCGAAGTTGCGGGCATCACAAAACAAGACCAGCGCGAAGAATACGGTCCGTTCCTGCCCGATGCGGGACACAAGACGATCATGCATTCGTCGACCAAAGGGTTTATACCGCAGCAGGCGATTCATATTCGTGACTCGGCTCTGTGCGGAAGTTGCCACACGCTGATCACGACCGTTCGCGGACCGGGAGGCAAAGCAATGGGGCAGTTTCCGGAGCAGATGCCTTATCAGGAGTGGCAGCACAGCGACTACAACAAGAAGCAGAGCTGCCAGAGCTGTCACATGCCGCAGGTCGCGGAAGAGGTGCCAATTACGGCGTTGTATGGCGTCAAGCGAGTTGGCATGCACAGGCACGTGTTTATCGGCGGGAACTTCTTCCTGCAAGGCTTGCTGAACGAGCACCAGGAAGAGCTTGATGTTGCGGCCCAGCCCGAAGAGTTACAGGATGCTGTGAACCGGACATCGGAGTTTCTGCGGACCAAGTCGGCGAAGGTTGAACTGCTCGACATGAAGAAAACGGACGATGGCGTTTCGTTTGCGGTGAAGGTGCAGAATCTGACAGGTCATAAGCTGCCAACTGCGTATCCGTCGCGGCGCGCGTGGCTGCACGTGACCGTGAAGGACGATGCGGGACGAACAGTTTTCGAATCGGGCGCACTCAATCCGGATGGGTCAATTGTGGGGAACGACAATGATGCAGATCCACTGAAGTTCGAGCCGCATCACAGCGAGATCACAAGCCCTGATCAGGTTGAGATCTTCGAGCCGATTCTAGGCGACGTGAACGGGCACGTTACGACAGGTCTTCTCAACGCGGTCAGATATCTGAAGGACAATCGCATTCTTCCGTCAGGATTCGATAAAGCCACCGCAGAACCTGACATCGCTGTAGTTGGCGGTGCGCATGACGATCCGGCATTTGCGGGCGGAAGCGCGCAGATCCGGTACGCGATTCGAAGCGGGCAAAGCGGACCTTACCAGATCAAGGCGGAACTGTGGTATCAGCCGATTGGATTCCGCTGGGCACACAATCTCGAACCATATAAAGCAGCGGAGCCGCAGCGGTTTGTGTCTTACTACGTCGCCAACTCGAAAAAGACGGCGATTGTGCTGGCTCAAGCTGAAGGTTCATTATGAGTCGAGCGGGTTGAAGTTCATCCGGTGTTCATCAAATTTCTGCAACTTCTACAATCGGTTTCCATCCAAGGCCGAAGGAGAAGAGCTGAACTATGCCTACTGTGAAAGGTCGCGCGATGCAGGTGCCCGCTGCCGGCGGAGCGTTCCAACTTGTGGAAAAAGAGTTTCCGGAGCCAGGTCCGGGGCATGTGCGGATTCGCGTGCATGCATGCGGAGTGTGCCATTCCGACTCGTTGACGAAGGAAGGGCAATGGCCCGGCATCCAATTCCCGCGAATTCCCGGGCATGAGATCGCAGGCATTGTCGATGCAGTCGGTCCGGAGGTGCCGCTGTTCAAGCCGGGGCAGCGCGTCGGTCTCGGCTGGCATGGTGGACACTGCAACTACTGCGATCCTTGCCGGCGCGGCGACTTCATCCTCTGCGAGAACCAGCCGATCAGCGGGATCAGTTACGACGGCGGTTATGCCGACTACGTCATCGCTCCGGCTAATGCTCTCGCCTTCATGGCTCACGAACTCGACGATACCGACGCTGCTCCGCTGCTCTGTGCGGGCATTACGACTTTCAATGCGCTGAGGAACTCCGGTGCGCGCGCGGGAGACACGGTGGTGATTCTCGGGATCGGCGGTCTGGGCCACCTCGCGATTCAGTACGCGGCCAAAAGCGGCTATCGGACTGTTGCTGTCGCACGCGGCGAAGACAAGGCGGCTCTGGCGAAACAACTGGGCGCTCACATCTATATTGATTCCACCTCTCAGGATCCGGCGAAAGAACTGCAAAAGATCGGCGGTGCGAACATCATTCTCTCCACCGTCACCAGCGCCAAGGCACTCGATTGGGTGATCAACGGGCTCGCGCCCGCCGGGAAATTCATCGTTGTCGGCGCGCCCGACGGCCCCATTACCATCAACCCATTCCCGCTGCTCCTCGGTCGCCGTACAGTTGCCGGGTGGCCTTCGGGAACCGGCATGGATTCCGAAGACACCCTCAAGTTCAGCGCGTTGACTGGCGTTCGATCCATGAATGAGGTCTATCCGCTCGAGAAGGCAGAAGAGGCGTATCAGCGGATGATGAGCGGCAAGGCGCGGTTCAGAGTGGTGTTGAAAATCGGTGGATAGTGAGTAGTGCTGCCGACGCGACATCTCTGATTGAGAACTCGCTCTGAGTGCATGGTACGCAGACGTCCTATGTGCGGGGGAGGACCCCTCCCCCCCCACCCCCTCCATTTAGAATCAGCGGTTTACGGCAAAATGCCCCGCTAAGTTACTGATTAAAAAGCCTTGTCCCCTAAAATCAAGATTTCACTGGCTTTGCGCCCCGGATCAACGCTTTCGATGCATGAATTCAGATCCGCCTGGTGAATCGCAGTCAGGGCGGCCCGGCCACTTTTTCAACATCGATGCAGCGTTCATAGTCTGTGAACCTCTCCCTGATTTGAATATGAATGAAGAGCCGAATTAATCTGCAACAGCTTTGCCGAAGGTTGTGTTAGAACCCGGAACGCGACTACGAGACCAGAGGCCGGGGATTATTCATTGCGGAGGGCCCGCATCGGGTCGACGGATGCGGCACGTCGGGCGGGGATGAAGCAGGCGGCGAGGGAGGCGAGGATCAAAACGAAAGTTGCCGCCGCGTAGGTGAGGGGATCGGTCGCTTTGATTCCGTAGACGTAGTCGGCCATAATGCGGCTGAGAGAAAGTGCTGCGAGCAGGCCGATTGCGACGCCGATGAGCGTGACGCCCAGGCCTTCGCGCAAAATCTGGCGCAGCACTGTAATGCGATCGGCTCCGAGTGCCATTCGAATGGCGAGCTCGTGAGTCCGGCGGCTTACGGTGTACGACATGACCCCGAAGATGCCGACGACGGAGAGAAGCAGGGCGAGTGACGCGAAGATCCACACGAGAGTCATAGGGAAGCGGAGAGTTCCATACGTGCGTGCGATCTGTTCCGAAAGGAGCATCACCTCGTTAACTGGCTGCTCATTGTCGATGGCAAGAACTGCGTCGCGAATCGAGGGGACTACGGACAGGGGAGCGACGGCGGTGCGGACGTTCAGAAGTGCAAAGGAGATGGGGTGCTGCTCGAAAGGGACGTAGATATCTGAGCGTGGCTCCCAGAGATCGAAACCGCGCACGTCTTTCATGATCCCGACGATCTCGAGGGCCTGGGTGGAGGTTTCGCTTTTTCCGGAGTAGACGCGGGACAGAATTGAGAGATGACGGCCGATGGGGTTGATATTGGGCCAATAGCGATGCGCGGCTGTTTCGCTGATTAACGCAACAGGAGTTGCACCCTGGGCATCGTTCGAATTCAGGGTGCGACCAGCGACCTGGGCGACGCCCATGGCGGCGAAATCGCCGGGCGAGACGATGTTGAGGCTCGCAGTAGGCTCCTGCCCTGGAATGGTGGGTGGCTGGCCTTCGGGTTGGAAGAAGACGCGCGATCCGGATTGTTCGATTCCGGCGGCCGTGACTCCGGGGAGCGACTGCACCCGTTGCAGCAGTTGTCGGAAGAACTGTGTCTGGTTCGCGGGCGCGGAGTATTTGTAGTGAGGCAGATCAATCTCCATGGTGACGACGTTGGTGGGATCGATGCCGAGGTCAACCTGCATGAGGCCGAGGAAGGTGCGGATAAGAAGGCCAGCGCCGGTGAGGAGGACAAGGGCCAGGGAGATTTCAGAGACGACGAGTCCGTTGCGCAGGCGGCGGCGCCCTGATTCTGCGGCGGAGTTTGCGCCCGTTTCTCGCAGAGACTCGTTGAGGTCTGTTCGGGAGGCGATCAACGCGGGGGCGAGTCCGAAGATGACCCCTGTGAGCAGAGTGAGAGCGAGAGAGAAGATCAAGACGCGCCAGTCGAGATTGATGACGCTTGCGTTGGGAACGCTGAAGCGGCGGAAGTGCGCCATCTGGAGAGTGAGGATGCGATCTCCAATGTAGGCGAGAAGTAGACCCAGAGTGCCGCCGATGACGGCGAGAACGACACTCTCGGTGAGAAGTTGCATGGCGATGCGACGGCGGGAAGCGCCAACAGCCGCTCGGATCGCGATTTCGCGTTTGCGCACTGTGGCCCGTGCCAGCAGCAGGTTGGCAACGTTGCCGCAGGCGATCAGCAATACGAAGAGGACGGCTACCGACATGATGAGCAGCGGCTGGCCAATGTGCCGGTAGTAAGCGGCGTGAAGAGGTTCGACTTTGAATCCCCAGCCCTTGTCGGCGTCGGGGTGTTCTGCAGCGAGATTGGCGGCCAGAGTGTCCATGGCGGCTTGAGCTTGCTTGACGGTGACGCCGGGTTGAAGACGAGCCTGGGTTTCAAGATCGCGTGATGTGGCGCGGCCTTTTTCACTCAGCTCTTCGGGAGTGAGTGCGAGAGGGACGAAAACGCCCATCTCCTGATCCCAGGTGAAGCGGAAACGCGCGGGCATGACTCCGACAATGGTGTAGGTTTTTTCGTCGAGGCGAATGGTCTTGCCGAGGATTGCGGGATCTGCGCCGTAGCGCGTCTGCCAGAGGCGATGGCCGAGGATGGCGACCTGGTCGTGGCCAGGCTGCATTTCATCGGCGGTGAAGAAGCGGCCCATGAGAGGCTGGACGCCGAACAGAGGCAGCATGTCGAGCGAGCACTTGATGCTGTCGACGCTCTCAGGGTGGTTGCCTTCGGTGATGTTGAAGCCTGCCCAGCGGTAGTATGCGACTTGCTGAAAGATGTTCTTCTGCGCGGCGATGTCGAGGATGTTGGGCGCAGATACTCCGGTCTGGACGTAGCCTTCGCCTTTCTGGTTTCTCCATTGGCCGAGGCCGACAAGTTGAGCGGGGCTGGGGTAAGGAAGCGGCCGGAGAATGATGGCGCTGACGAGGCTGAAGATGGCGGCGTTGGCTCCGATACCGAGTGCGAGCGTGAGAGTGGCAGTGAGCGTAAAGCCGGGACTCTTGAAGAGTGCGCGCAAGGAATAGCGGATGTCTGCGACGAGGCGTTCAACAGTAGCCCAGCCCCAGACTTCATGGGTTTGCTCGCGAATGAGAGCGGTGTTACCAAATGCGCGGCGGGCGGCATAGAGCGCGTCTTCGGAGGAGAGGCCGCCGTCGCGCTGTTCTTCGCGTTCAAGATCGAGATCAGACTGCATTTCGCGTTCGAGATCAGCGTTGCGTTTTCGAAGCTGCCACCATTTCATTTCAGCTCTCCTCTGCGGTCGGCCACATGACTCGCGCGACGGCGTCGGCCATCTGCTTCCATTGGGACTCTTCGACAAGAAGCTGTTTTCGGCCTTTTTCCGTGAGGCGGTAGTACTTGAATTCACGATTGCGGTCGGGAGCGGTTTCCCATTTTGCCGAGACCCAGCCCCGGCGCTCGAGACGGTGCAGGGCGGGATAAAGCGAGCCATGCTGCATCTGCAGGAAGTCGTTTGTGGTTCGCTGGATGTGCTTGCCGATCTGATGGCCGTGGGCGGGGCCATAAAGAAGAGTGCGGAGGATGAGCATGTCGAGTGTGCCCTGGAGAACGCTGCTGCGTGGAGATTTGCTGGTCATGGAAGACGTTCGACCCTCGTTGAGAGATGAGGGTAGACATTCGACTATCCCTTGTCAAGGATTTGGAAATTTAGAGAAGCATAGTTCTTCAAACGGGCTGCTTTGGAGGGGTCTGCGTCGTTCGCGGCCATTCGAGGCGGGTGACCGCGAAGAGCGCGCCCGAAGGCATTATGCGGTGAAATTTCCGCCAGGGAGTGTTCTGGAAGGAACGGTTCGAGGTGCGCTGTCGCGTGCGGGCATGCGGAGCAATTTGGCGGAGGAGACAGAGGGTTCCGGGTCGGCGCTGGAAGCTGTGTTGAGCAGGCTGCGCATCATGCGGTAACGATCGCGGTCGAACTCGTAGGCGCCAGCGCAAGGGAGTTTGCGGGCGAGGGCAGCACCGGCATTCCAAGCGTCGCGGGCTTCGAGTGGATGGTTCTCGATGAGGTGAAGCGCGGAGCGGGAGAGCCAGTAATCGACGCCGAAGTGGGTCGGGGCTTTGCTCTCGAAGAGGTCCCAGTAGCGGCGTGCGGTGGCGGCATCGCGTTGGAGATAGACGGCGTTGAATACGAAGGTGGTCAGGAGATCGGATGGGACGTTGATCTGATCATGCTGGAGGATGGCTGCCGCTTCGGCGAAGCTGGCGCCGGCTTCTGGAAAGTGATTCTGATCGATGTAGTAGGACGTGGCAAAGAGGCGGAGCATCAGCGCCTCACGGCCGTGTGTGAAGTGAGCGGCGGCGCTGCGTATCGCGGCTATGTCGTAGTTGCGCGGGCGCAAGGGTGTGACCGTGCCGGAGGCGACCATCGAGAAGACGCGATGGAGTTCTGCCCATGGTCCGCCGGAGAGAAGCTGAAAGATGCGAGCGCCGTCGGAGTAGAGAGCTTCGGGACGGAATGGAACAAGGTTGATTGCGAAGGTGACGACGTTGACCAGTGCAAAGAAGGCGATCGGTTCCCAGTGGCGTTCCCACGGCTGGCCCTTGGCGGAGAAGGTTAGGAAGGCGGCGATGAGGGCTGCGACGAAATTAATGAGCGGGCCGGCGGCAATCATGGCGACTTCGACCCAGCGGCTTTGATCTGGCCTGGTGGGGACGATGCCCGTTGATCCGCCGAAGGACAAGATGCCGGCGGGAACGAACCGGTATCTCCAGCGGCCATCGCGAATGCGCCACTGGAACGGGCCGATGGCTATGGCGCGCAGCTTCATGCCGAGTGCGAGACCGACGCAGGCGTGGGCGGCTTCATGCAGAGCGATGGTGATGAAGATGACGAGAAGGATGACAGGCCACGCGACGGAGCCGCGGACGAAGGGGAGATCCTGGGCGTGTCCCCAGCGCGAGTAGAAGATGATGCCGCCCCAAACGCCGGCTAACGCGAGGGCGGACACGACGAGGTCGAGTATCGCGCTGGTGCCGTCGCCCTGAGTACGATTTCGCTGGCCGCTGGACTGGATGGAATCGGAGGAGGTGCGCGTGAATACGATGAGGCCGAGAATGCCGATCGAGAAGAAGAAGATTTGGAAGATCAGGAAGCTCACGCGGAGGTGATGGCGACCTCCCGAGAAGAGGAGGAATCGGGCCGCGATGAGTCCAGTGGTGGAGAGAAGCACCACGATGCTGGCGCTGATTGTCCACGTTCGTGCAGAGCGCCGGCCGTGCTTGAGTGTCCACCAGGCAGAACCGTAGATGATGGCCATCAGCAGGGGAATGAGCCTGACGAAGTAGCTGAGGGCGAGAAATGCGATGGACGTGAGGTGGCGGTTAGAGTTCGTGCGCCACTTATTGGCCTGGGGATGCTGATAAAGCCAGTAGAGGGTGCGCACCATGAAGATGGAGACGACGAGCGAGATGAGCGTGAAATAGCCGAAGCAGATGCGGAGGAATACACGGAGGCGTTGCATGGCGGGTGTTTCCATGGGCTGGTCGGGAAGTGGGGTTCGGCTGACTGTCACTATATCGCAGGAAAGGGTGGTTTGAGGCAAAGTGACCAACGGTAAGGCATCGGCGAAGGCTAAGCACGTATGCGGTTGTCCCAGCGACATTCTCTGCGACCATTCGGACGTGACATGCGGAACAGCTGAACCTCTGAATGCTTAGGCGTTGCGCAATAAATCGCGCTTTGCGTTTCCGCGCCGCATCAGTAGAAGCATGTAAAACGGCTGATAGCATTTGGTTATGTTTCGAAATGTGAATCGTACGGGGATGTGGGCCGTGATTGCTGCCGGCGCCTTTCTTGTTTTGATTACGGGAACCTGCGCGGTCGCGGAGGCGCAGAATCAGAGCGCGACGAGCAATTCCGATCGGGCACGCATTGAAGAGGTGCTGCGCGGGTTGAATCGCGGGCGGGGCGTGGGGCAGGTCGCGATCTCGCCGGATGGAAAGCGGCTGGCGTGGGTTGAAGGCGGCCGGGGGGGCGGGGAGATTCGGGTAGCCTCGCCCGACGATTTGTCGAAGAGCCAGCGAGTGACAGCGGCCCTGAATCCCGAGCAGCATTGCGCCGAGGGAGAACTCGACTGGGAGCCGGATTCGAGGGCACTGGCGTTCTTCTCCAACTGCGGTGATCAGGCGGGTCGGCAGGAGGATCTCTATCTATCGCGGCTGGATGGAGGTTCGGCGAAGCGGCTGACGGCAGCAAAGGGGTATGTGCATGAGCCGGCATTTTCACCGGACGGCAGCAGGATCGCCTTCCTATATGTAGAGGGCGCGACGCGGCCTGCTGGAGCGCTGGCGGCGATGAAGCCTCCGGCGGGCGTGATTGGCGAGGACAACGTGGAGGTGCAGCGGGTGGCGATGGTGGCAACGGACGCATCCGCTGCCACGCCTACCGAGGTGACTCCAGCAAATCTGCATGCGTATGAGTTTGACTGGGCTCCGGATTCGAAGGGGATGGCTTATGTTGCCGCCGATCCTCCGGGCGAGAACAACTGGTGGGTGGCAAAGCTGTATACGCAGGAATTGGACGGTGAGCCGAAGGCGGTGCTGGCTCCGGCGGAAGTCAGCGGCCCGCTGCATGGTTTGCAGATTGCGGTGCCGAGGTGGTCGCCGGATGGACAGTTCATTGCGTTTATCGGCGGGCTGATGAGCGATCAGGGATCGACGGGCGGCGACGTATGGATGGTGGCTGCGGCAGGCGGTCAGCCGAAAGACCTGACGGCGGGGAGGCCGACGTCACCGGCCTGGGTGGAGTGGGGGAGCAACGATTATCTGTTTGTGAGTGAGCTGGCGGGCGGAAACAGCCAACTGATCCGGATGAAAGTGGATGCCGATGTGCGGAGCGGTTCGAAGCCGCCGTCGTTTGGTTCTCCGATTTTTTCGATTCCGGGGAGCTTGGGAGATGGGCGCTGGGCGCATAGCCTATCGAGCACGGCGGACCACTCGTTGTTTGTGTTTACCGCGAGCAATTTTGAGCATCCGGTGGAGATCTACGGGGCCAGACCCGGGACGGTGATGACGTCGGGGCTGGAAGGCGTCATACAGTTTTCGCATTGGAATGATGGTGTGAAGCCGGGCTGGGGGAAGGCGGAGTCTCTGAGTTGGAAGAGCGACAGCTTCAGGGTGCAGGGATGGCTGCTGTTTCCGAAGGACTACGACGAGCACAAGCAGTATCCGCTGGTAGTTGAGGTGCATGGCGGTCCTGCGGCCGCGGCAACGGCGCGCTGGGGCGGGGGCGGAGGGATCAGTGCCCCCGGCCTTTCGGCACTGGGGTACTTCGTGCTGATGCCGAACCCGCGGGGTAGTTTCGGGCAGGGCGAGGCATTTACGCAGGCAAACCGCAAGGATTTCGGTTACGGGGATCTCAGGGACATCCTGGCGGGCGTTGACACGGTAGAGGCGAAGTATCCGGTCGATGCTCAAAGGGTAGGGATCACCGGGTGGAGTTACGGCGGGTTCATGACAATGTTTGCCGTGACGCAGACGCAGCGGTTCAAGGCGGCGGTGGCGGGCGCCGGCTTGTCGAACTGGCAGAGCTATTACGGCGAGAACTCGATCGACCAGTGGATGATTCCGTACTTCGGGGCGTCGGTGTATGACGATCCGGCGGTGTATGCGAAGAGCTCGGCGATCAACTATATAAAGAAGGCGAAGACGCCGACGCTGGTGGTGGTCGGGGACCGGGATGGGGAGTGTCCGGCGCCTCAGTCGTATGAGTTTTGGCATGCGTTGAGGGATCAGCATGTGCCGACGGAACTGGTGGTGTATCCGAACGAGGGGCATGGGTTCGTGAATCCGGAGCACCGGCGGGATGTGATGGACCGGGCGGTGGAATGGTTTGAGAAGTACATGCCGGAGAAGCAGGGAGCCGGGGAACAAGGGAACCTGGGGACCAGAAATTAGGGAGCAGGTTTAAAGTGCGAGGCTCAATGGGTGGTTGATTGCTCGCCAATGCAGGTTGGGCTGAGTCTATGTAAATACAGACAATCGAAGGTGGGAGAACCCCGCCCTGATACACTTTTCTTTGGAGCAAATCGAGCGTGGTCAGTAGACCGGCTGCATGGAGTAGTGAAATGCCGAAGGCCGATGGCCTGCGTGCAATGGCCGAGTCGCGGGCCGATTGTGAGCGCAGGGATGACTCGCTCTTAACCCTTACTCTTTAACGGATTTTGGAGAGACCGTTCCGCGTTGAGATTGGCGGGGCGGGGAGGATTCATGCTGCGGTATTTAGCGCTTGTCTTCATGCTGTTTCTGGTCATACCAGCGGGGATTTCGTTTTCCGGCTGTACCCGCAACCCGGCAGGAAACTACTGCAACGGCCTTGGATATGGTCTGAAGGATACAGACGTTTACAGGATCGATTTGGAACCGAAGACGACCGGGCTTTCTCTGGCATTCGGGCAAGAGCAGCAGATCAATGCTCCCCAGGCGTTCACGTGCAAGGGAAGCGGCGCGAGCGCATCGACCTTCAATTTTTCGACCACCAATAACAAACTGGTGGATATATCGCCGACGGGCCGGATTTGCGCAGGCACATGGAACCGGAACTCGGGCGGCGGCATCCCGGACTATACGATCTGCAACATTCCCAATCCTCTGCCGACGACGAATGGGCTTCCGTACACCACGGCGTATATCTCCGCATCTGCAAACTCTGTGACGTCGAACCCCGTGCAGGTATTTGTGCATGCAGCGGTGAGTTCAGTATCGCTGGCTCTGGCCGGCAACCAGCAGTGTTATTCGCAGGGGACCAGCACCCAACTCGATTCGGAAGCGTGCTTTGCGCAGAACGGGAAGCAGTACGAGTTTTGCGCTCCTTCGTCGGTATCTCCGACTAACTATGCATGCGCGCTGCCGAACGGAGTGACGTCGGTGCCGACCTGCTCGGGTTCAATCGGAACGCTGGCGTACGCGGTGAGCACTGCTTCGATTGCGCAAGTGAATGCGGCGACGAACGTGATTACGGCAGGTCAACCCGGTACGACTGCGATTCAGGCTTCAATCGCCGGATCAGGATCGTCGGCTGGGTATTTCACGACGTGTCCCCCAAAATCGATTTCGGTGACGTTGAATGGGAATACAAGTGCGACGGTGACGAAAGGCGTGACACAGAACCTGGTGACGACGGTTCTGGACACAAATGGAAATGCAATATCCGGATTGACGCTGGACTACCAGTCGACAAACCCGCTGGATATCTCCGCAGGCACAGCAGGATCGGTGCTTGCTTCGTTCCCGGGTGCGGCGTCGGTGTATGCCATCTGCCAGCCGTCTGCCTGTAATCCGGCACCCATCAACCAGGTGGGTTTGTTCGGGACGGGACTGCCGATTTCGAGCAACGCCGTGAACATTACTACACCGGGTACCGCAAGCACGTACGTGTGGTTCGGTGCACCGGGGCGCTCGCAATATTTCGTTCCCTACGACCTGGTGGGGAATACGCTGGGGTCGACGGTGCGGTTGCCGTATGTGCCGAATTCGATGGTTATGGACCGGCTGGGCAACAACATCTATTTCGGATCATCGCATGCATTGATGGTGTACAGCACTGCGAGCGATGTGGCAACCAGTCCACCGGACACCTCCGTGCCGGGGGTGGTGCTGGCGGTGTCGCCGGACAATAAGCAGGTGCTGATCAACGACCAGACACGGCGGGTGTTCTACCTGTACAACACCTCCGGATCAATTGCGGCTTCATTTACTGGTGTGGGAAATGCGGCTCAGTGGACCCCTGACGCGAAGACGCTCTACGTCACGGACAGGGCATCGCTTGGAGCGGGCCACAGCGATACACTCTATGTTTTCAACGCGAACACCGGCTGGACGACTTACGATCTTAGCGCATCGGGCGGAGCAACGAACCTGACATTAGCGATTCCGAGTGAGGGTGCATATCTGAGTGGCAACCCGACGGTTGCGCATACGTGGTGTCCTTCGGGAACGGCAAGCAATTACGCAAGCATTGTGTTCTACCCGGAGGGGGATTCAGTTCCGGCACAAACGGATGTTCTGGCGTCCACAACGGACGGCCAGCATGTTCTGGGCGCCGCGCTTTTGGGGGGTGGGGTTCAACTCTCGGACATCGGCGTGTCGATTCCCTCTACCGCGGCAAGCGGAACGGCAACGGGGGGATCAACAGTGAATCTGCCGGATCAGTGTCCGCGGGCGGGTTCGCAGATGAGTCCGCTGCTGCTAACGCACACTCTTAACCAGATCGGCGTGAACGGGATCAACGCTACCGCGTTGAACGCAATTGTGACGTCGCCCGCACAGAATCTGGCATTTCTTACTTACGACGGAACGACACCGGGTGGAACACTACCCTACTACATACCGGGCGCGAAGGGCTCTATAGGAACGCTTAATTACATCACGCTGACCGGAGGCAACGCCGTGGTGGCGCCAATCGCAGGGGCATTCAGCCTGGATAATCAATACTTCTTTGTTTCGACAGCAGGAGATGGGCAGGTTCACTTTGTGAAGACATCGACGCTGACCGATACACAGCAGATCAATCCGGGATTGCCGGCGTGCGCTGCGGGAAGCGATCCGAGTTGTGTGTTCAACAACAGTACGCCACCTGCTTCGGGTACGGTACCCGCGACTGTGATCCTGGTGAAGCCGAGAAACACGGTGTAGCAGAGGATCGAGGGTCTAAGAGAGCCGGCGCGATGCCGGCTCTTCTGTTTTCACAACCCATGCGTGAACACATCGCAATTGGCGAACATCGCGGCTCTGGGTCCTTGTTGGGGGGTGCGCTGATTTCTGAGGACAAGTTTGAAGCACTGAAGTTTGACGATGGCCGCCATTTAAGTCCAGCATGGAACTCGAACCTGTGAGGTCGACCGAGATGAATCGAATCGATTTGAAAGATCGGATCGCCATCGTCACGGGTGCTGCCCAGGGAATCGGCCTTGCGATCGCAGAGCGGCTGGCCAAATCCGGCGCAACGGTTTCGCTCTGGGATCGAGATGCGAATTTACTCGAGAAGGCCGCGCCCCATTTTCCGGCGATCGGCAATCACGATCTCAAGACGATTGACGTTACAGACGCCTCCGCGGTTGCCGCCGGAGCTCGGGCAGTTGCTGAAAAGTTTAGACGCATCGATATTCTGGTTTCGAACGCCGGGATCGCCGGACCAAATCACACTCTCTGGGAATACCCTCTCGAGGAGTGGCATCGCGTGATGGACGTGAATTTGTTTGGAACTCTTCATTGCTGTCGCGCGGTCGTTCCCTTTATGCTTCGCTTTGGTTATGGGCGAATTGTGAATGTCGCGTCTATTGCCGGGAAAGAAGGGAACCCGAATGCCTCCGCATACAGCGCCGCCAAAGCCGGCGTAATCGCTTTAACGAAATCGCTTGGGAAGGAAACTGCGCAGAGCAACATTGCCGTCAACTGTATTACGCCGGCCGCCGCTCGCACCGGGATCTTTAATCAAATGTCCAGGGAGCACATTGATTACATGCTCGGAAAGATACCGCGGGGTCGCTTTGTGGAAGTCGACGAGATTGCGGCCATGGTCGCGTGGCTCGTTTCAGAAGAAAATTCGTTCACAACTGGAGCTGTTTTTGATTTGAGCGGTGGACGAGCTACGTATTAGATTCGAGTGCGTGACGATGCCCGGTACTTTCACTTCCTCTGATGCTGAAGATGCGCTGACGCGGGCTGTGTCGCGCATCCGCCTCCGTCTGGTTCCTTTCCTCATGCTGATGTATGTGATTTCGTTTCTCGACCGCTCCAACATCGGGTTCGCAAAGGAGGCACTTCAGACCTCGGTCGGCATCTCGCCAGCCAGCTATGCGCTTGCGGCGGGACTCTTCTTCATCAGCTATTCCTTCTGCGGATTTCCCAGTAACCTGATTCTCCACAGGGTCGGCGCGAGGATCTGGATGGCTTGCATCATGACGGCATGGGGAGTCGCTTCGATGGCGACGATGTTTGTGAAAGGCGACGTCTCGCTCTACACGGTGCGCCTGATTCTCGGGGTGGCGGAAGCGGGTTTTTTCCCTGGCGTGATTCTCTATCTGACCTATTGGTTCCCGAGCCGGGTGCGCGGCGAGATCATGGGCCTGTTCTACATCGGAGTGCCGATAGCAATGATCTTCGGAAATCCGCTTTCCGGTTTCCTTCTGGAGATGCGAACCATGGCGGGCTTGCAGGGCTGGCAATGGATGTTCTTCATCGAAGGCCTCATCGCCGTAGTGGTTGGAATCGGAGCATTCTGGTATCTCGATGACCGTCCTGGACAGGCATCGTGGATTCCCGCGGATGAAGGTGCAGCTCTTGCGGAGCTTCTGTCCGCCGAGGAGGCAGAGCGCCGCTCGTCTAGTCCGGGAAAACTCCTTGCGATGATTTGCGATCTTCGCGTGCTTCTCTTCCTGGCGATCTATTCCCTCATCCAAATCAGTGTGTACGGTGTCGTTTTTTACCTGCCGACAGAGGTTTCTGCGCTGATTCACAAGCCAGCGGGCATCGAGGTCGGATTTGTATCCGCCATCCCCTGGGTAATGGCTCTGGTTGCAGTCTTCTGGCTTCCGCGCGCGGCGGACAGGTCGCGACGGCATCGCAACTACGCAGCGCTCACGATGTTTATTGGCGGATGTGCCAGCTTCGCTTTTCCGACAGCGGGACCGATCCTGGGGATTGTGGCTCTTTCAATCGCAGTCTCCGCATTTGTCGGCGTGCAGCCGATCTTCTGGACATTCCCTACAGGCTATCTCGCAGATCGTGCCGCGGCCGGCGGAATCGCTGTGATCACGATGGGCAATCTGGGCGGATTCATAGCGCCGAACCTGAAGGTCTGGGCTGATCGATTCTTTCAGTCGGACAGCGCAGGTCTATATCTGCTCGCCGGACTAACCCTTCTGAATGCTGTATTGATTTTGATGCTGAATGACCGAAGGGACCGGCTTGCACTCAATCAATGAGGGTCACTCCGGCCCACTAAGAACGAAGTAGCTTTTAAGGAACGATACATCCGCGGCTGTGCTCCGTACTTTTCGCGCCGGCTTCACTAATTCAGCACTGGAGTTAGCCTTGCCATCTCTCCCTCTGCTGGTCCCACGAGTGCGCCGTCTTCCTGAACCCTGAACTCCGTTCTATTCCCATTGCAGGCAAGGGTCACTGTTTTCCCCGATTGCAAATATTCACACGGGTGCACAATTGCACCTGCAGAAACGTAGGCCCTGCCGCCTGACTTGAACTCAATCTGAACAACCCCTCCGTTGTTGTGATAGACGTGACCGCTGACTCGGCTTCCGCAGGCACCCAGAAGTATGCACAGGAACGCTGTTGGAAGCGATGCCGCCATTTGCTTCATTTCGAGGCTTCCAGCGTTCCGAGCGCGCAACGCGCATTGCGCGGAAGATACTCAATTGCTCCGCCGGTGCCCTGAATGGCTCTCCGCCCGGCTACATCGATCTCTCCGGACCCGGTCAGGGCCCCGTCTGGTTGTATCACGAGCGAAAGAGGTCCAGTGCTGTTCTGGAAGTCGACAATCAACTGGCTATCTTTCCAGCGCAGCGCATACGCTTCAGAATTGAAAGACTCTTTGCATTCAAGTGTTGCTGAATCGTCGCGGAACTCGATCTTCAATCCGCTGGGTGCTGCGAACGTGCCGTTCAGCCGAAGACCGGGAGTTGTATTTGCCGACTTGCTATCCTTGCTGCCCAAAACCTGTGTCAGCGCGCCTGATACTGAGGCATTCGCGCTGATTGCAGGAAGAGCCCCTACGTCGCACCGTTCTGTTTTGGGGGCCGTGGGCACTTCGTAATGGTGCTGTGTCGTCGGCGCCCAGTTGGTGGAACTGGTCTGCTGGTCGACGGAGTATTCCATCCCGTTCTGGTGCACTTCGCCCATCGCATAGTTGTTCACATCGCCCGCATCGATCTGCCGCTGCGTCGTAGAGGTCTGGGTTTGCATTTCGTAGCTCGTGGAGGCGTGGTCAACCGCTCCTCCAATTACCACTCTTCCAGCAACATCGATGGGCCCCGGACCGAGCAACTTCCCGTCACGATACGAAAGCAACAGGGGTTTCGGGGAAATCGGGACCGTCACGGTTATCTGCGTTCCTGCCCGCTGCATCGTGTAAGGATGGGGCTGTTTGATCAGCGTGCCGCACCCGACGATCACGTTGTTCTGCTGGAACTGCAGCGCGAAATGTCCCGCTGAATAGATGCCCGTTAAACGCAACCCTGCAGGCGCATCAGGCACGATACCCTTGAGCGGGTTTCCGCCGAACAGATCCTGCGCTCCGACTTTCAACCCCTCTCCGAGGCACTCAACCTCGCTTCGTCCCGACTCCACGCAATGCCGCGCAGCCACTGATCCAGGATCTTTGGCGTAGTGCGCTTCGGCTTCGGCGGCCTTCAAATCGTTATCCACTTTCTGCGTCGCGGCGCTCTTCTGGCGATATACGGCCATCGCGTACTTGTCGTCGCTGCCTCCGATGATGCGGGCAAACGCGTCCTGCAAGTTGGGCGTCAGGTAGGTAGTCCAGACGGAAATTCCTTCAAACCCGAACTTTGGATCGTTCCGCTTGAACTGGAACGGATTGGAAGCCGGATCGAAATGCTGCCCGGGAAATGCTTTTTCAGCAGCCTGCACCATCTCGGCCTGAACCCGGTTGTAATCGCCAACGAGCTTCTGTTCATCCGGAGTGAGAGCGCGCGGTCCAGCAAGGGCATGAATGATCTCGCTCAGTTGATAGAAGGCGCCGATGGAGCGCACCATATTGTCTTGAGGTTTGCCGACGAGCATGCCCTGAACCACCCGATAGGGGTTAGGGAACTCCGTCAGGTATGCGGGAGTCAGCGCCGGCATCGCCTTACATGCGCTTACATGGTTTTGAATTTCGGCAATCGGCTTTGGGGCTTCGGCGATGAACTTGCCACCCTGTTCAAGCCGGATGAAGCATCCCTCCTGGCCTGCCTTCTTTTGGCACTGAATCACCGTCATGGTCGTGCCGCCTCCGCAGTCCCAACGCGAATCGTTCAGAGCGGCTGGTGACTGCGGCGCCGGTGAAGCAGCATTGAGCGGCTGAGAGGTTTGTCCTGCGGCGGAGGATGCGGCGCCCTGAACTCTGCACATCTTCGTCATCTGGTAGACGACGGCTTGCCGGGTGTTGTAGCGCTCGGAATCCGGCTCATGCTGATAAAAGCAAGCTTCGAACTTCGGGCCCTTCTCGCATCTATGAACTACGTAGACCTTGCCGTCGTTGCAAAGATAGGGGACATTGAACTGCAGTCCGTCGGGCGATTGCTGGGCAGCCGCTAACCCGCCGATGCATAACTGAAGAACTACCGCAATCTTCCCAAGCCTCATGTCAGCTCCCAATCCCGTCACTTGCCCAGTTTCACTAACAACACTGAAGATCTGCGCCCTCACTGCTCCTTGCGCAAGGGAGGCAAGAAGCTTCCCGGTGGTCCCGTGAGCGAGCCATCATCGTGAATATTGAAAACGGTTTTGCCGGCGTCGCCCTTGCAGATCAGAGTCAATTGCTTTCCGCTGGTCTCGTGTGTGCAGTCCTGAACGTCACCCATGAAGGTGAAGTTCGCTTTGCCTCCTGAGCGCAGCTCGAGAATCACTGCGCCATTTGCGTCGGTGTAAGTGCCGTTTGGACCGGAGTTGCATCCGGAAATCAGCATCACGAGAGAACCAGCGACCAGAACCGTGAACTTGCAGAAACGCATTGTTCTTTCCTTTCCCGCGCTCGCCTTTGAAATGCAAAGATCATTGATTTACCGTGTTGCGACGAGTGCTCCGCCTCCACCAAGTGTGGCCAGGCTCGTCTCCGATGAAGGCGTGATTGTGATCCTTTTCAGATTGTGCTCATCCTGTGCCAGAACCGAGAGACTGCCGTCGGGCGCCATATCCCACCATGCCTCCTTCGAATTCGCGGAGATTGCGGCATCTGCGTCCACCACCGCTTTGCCGTCAACGAATATGCGCAAGGCATCGCGCGACGGCACTCCCTGTGCCCACATAATGTGCTTGCTGTCGGCGGTGAATTCCAGGCGTTTCATGGCTGAGTTGGCGACAACCGGAATGTACTTCCCGTCAAGGAAGAGTCCGGAGGCAAATTCGCTGGTTGGATTGGGTGGCATGCAGTCAGCGGCAATGTGCTGACTGTCTGGACTGAACACATAACGCGCGCGCTGTATGCTTACGCTTCCGAGATTGGAGTTCATCTGGACGACGCCATCGATCACCAGGCGCTGAGCGCCCCCCTGCAGTTGCGCACCGTATGCATAGTGCTTTCCGTCGGGAGAGAATCGCAAGTCACTTGCGCCCAAGGCTCCCGGAACCAGAGGCATGGTTTTCCCATCCAGGTAGATTGCCGGCGCTCCGCCGGTGAGCCCGCAGATCGTGCCTGCGCGGCCGCCGCTTGCGGCAATCATCAGCGCCCCGTGCGTATCGATCACCGGACTGCTGGGAGCGGCAAAGCACGTCTCCGATTCTTCATCGCCCATGATTGAGTACGGCTTTCCATTCGAAAAAGCGGTGTACGTAACCTTCGATGGTTCGGAAGTGAACACAATGTGATCGACATTCTGGTACTCCTGCGCTCGCTTCCCGTCGACGAATACGTACTGGTGGTTCTGAGTCGTAGTGAACCTGGCGGCATAGTGTTTGCCATCGGGGCTGATGGTTACTTGATCGATCTGCGCGCCGCGCTGATGAACGATCTCGGTACCGGGAACCTTCTTCCCGTCCACAACAAGGAACTGAACCGGCGATGGCGAGTGAATCGCCGCGTCCACTACCGCCACAGTCATGTTGCCCGCGGGAGCTACATACAATACCAGGTGATCGGCCCGCATGAAGACCTTACCGTCAAGCATGGCTTCTGTGCTTGACGCGGCACCAGGATGTTCGATGGTGGTGTAGAGGTGCCGGCTGTCAGGGCTCCACTGTACTGGACCACCCCGGTAGGGAGCCATTTTGCCGTCCACCACCAAGCTCCACCTGGTTTCATCAGCCGGATCGGTGACGATCATTGCGTAATGGTTCCCGTCAGGGCTGAACGCGATATTCCTAAGGTCATGGCTGCCGGTGTTTGCCGACGTCGCACTACCTGGAGCTTCCTTTCCGTCGAATAGGAAACGAACCCGACGGCCGCCACGCGAAGTCGAAGTAACAGAGTCACTGAGGAGATATACGTGCTGGCTGTTAGCGGTGAAGCCAAGTGTGCAACTGCCGGCGTCAAACCTGCCCATGTTGGATTCCGTGGTGCGGAGGAACTCCTTACCATCCACCATGACAACCATCTGGTCGCCCGATCTGCCACAATACGCGTACCGTTTACCATCCGGGCTGAAGGCCACCTGGACTTCTCCGGCACCGCTGTTTCCTCCCAAGATTTCGTCGAACTTGGGACCGGGCACGCCGTCGTAGTAAATCACAGCGCGACTGCCACTTGTCTCGAAGGTGGCCACATGAACTCCGTGCGGGCTTATGAAAAACTTCGCTTGAGGCGCTAACGGAGCCAACACGGTTTCCTCGACCCTGGTTCCGTTCGGAGGACGGACTGGCCCCGATTCGGCATTACCACGACTCTCTTCCCGCTCAGATGGTCCGGCGCTCGGCGATGCCTGTCGTCCGGGTTGTTGTGGGGTGGGCTGTGCTTGCGGGGAAGTCTGCTGCCCTTGCTTCTGTCGTCTCATGTCGGCAAGTGCCTGGCATGCTTTCTGCAGCCCCTGCTGGCACTGCTGCTGCAGCACGTTCTGCTTCATCTTCTGCCAGACGCTCTGACCCGAGGCGGTTACCGCAGTTCCAGACACCAGAATGCAGAGAGGAAGGGCAAAACCAATTTGTTGAATCAAACATTTGCGAGCAGTCATGTCTGGGTCTCCTGACGAATGGGTCTTTGCAGGTTCTGTGAACAAATGGCAATAAATTGATCAGCACGTGAAGTTTCTTTGTTAAAGGGGAATCACCTGGATGCAACTTCGGCTTATCCTGTTCTCGCCCCCCGAATTTGTCCTGACGAAACGCTGAAGATTTCTAAAGGAACGCGCAATTCATGCCTGATTCCCCTAAAACGCGCTCTGACGGCACCCCTAGAGCACTGTGGCGTTTCGCCGATTGCGAGTTCGACGATGTGCGTTTTGAACTGAGGGTTTGTGGGAGGGCTGTTGAACTGGAGAGGAAGCCACTGGAACTCCTTCGCTACCTTCTCTCCAGGTCAAACGAAGTGGTTCGAAAGGAAGAACTGCTCAGCGCAGTGTGGCCGGGAGTGATGGTCGTGGATGCATCACTCGCCACCGCGGTGTCCAAACTCAGAAAGGTCCTGGGCGAGCAGGATGTGATTCAGACGGTGCCGCGAGTTGGCTATCGCATGGCCGTGCCGGTCTCATACGTTGCCTGCGCTGAGATCGAGCCCATTGAGACCAAGGCTGCCCAACTCGAAACGGAATTCCGGCAGATTGAGACCAAGACTCAACCGCCTGCCGTCTCCATCTCCTCCTCAAGGGGCCTGCTCTGGGCAGGGTTTTCGGCGGCAGTCGTGGTTGCTATTTCTATTGGTCTTGTAGCAAGTCGCGGCCGGCACCCGGAAGGTTTAACCCCCGCATCGATCAGCCTTGCTATTCTGCCGTTTCAGAACGTCTCCGGCAGCCAGCCACTCGACTACCTGGTATCGGCTGTTCCTGATGAGATTGCGCATATTCTGGCGGGTGCCCGCTCGCTTACGGTCCGTCCGTTAGCAGCTTCGGCGCAATACTCCAGGCCCGGCGTGGATTTCCATAAGCTGGGGCGCGACCTCGACGTGAACCGCGCTGTCACGGGTCACTTTGTGATCGAGGGAGACCGCCTCCGCATTGCTTTAGAGGCTGTCGACACGGTTCAGGATCGAATCATCTGGCACGAAAGCTTCGACGTCCCATCCAACAACCTGCTCGCGATGCAGGAACAGATTGCAGCCATCTCCCGCGGTCGTCTGGCGAATGCACTGGGAGCCCACGACTTTGTCTCTGACACTCCGCCGCGCGCAACAAACGAACAGGCTTATGAACTCTATTTGAAGAGCATCGCTCTGAACTGGGATAACAAAACGGACAATCAGGCAATCGATCTTCTCCGTCGCGTCGTGCTCCTTGACCCCAATTACGCGCCGGCCTGGGGAATGCTGTCTCTCCGTTATTACGGGGCCGCGCGCTTCGGAGGCGGAGGGCCTGAGATGATGGCGCTTTCGGATGCCGCTGCCGAGAAGGAACTAGCGCTCAATCCGGACTCACTGGATCCCATAGCCGAGATGACAATCCATCGCACCGAGCGTGGAGATCTGGTCAAGGCCCACCAGATTGCATTGGAATTGGTCCGACGCAGGCCCGACGATCCCAATCTGCACCACGTATTGAGTTATGTGCTCCGCTACGGGGGATCGCTCGATGGAGCAGGGCGGGAATGCGAGATTGCAGTGTTGCTCGCGACGAAGGTCGTATGGGGCTCCTGCTCGACCACATTCATGCAACTGGGCAATTACGAACGTGCGAAGTTCTTCATCCGCAAAGACCTGAGCTCGGAGTGGTCGAAGGCCCACGCTATTGAAGTGCTCCTGCGCGAAGGCAAAACGGCGGATGCGCTTCGCATCCCGGAACCGCAGATTCCACACTGGGACAGCTACAAGATGCTTCTGGCATGCGCCCGCGGAGGACCACTTGCTGAAATAAAGGCATTGGCTTCGAAGGTGGAAGTTGATGACGATCCAGAAGTGAATTATCTCTTCGCTGGACACCTGGCCTACTGTGGACAAAACGAAGCTGCTTTACGCATGTTGAAGTTGGCAGTTGATCATCACTACTGCTCGTTCCCCGCAATGGACAAAGATCCGTTCTTCGATCGCTTGAGAACCAATCCCCAATTTCAAAAAGTGCGGCTCGCGGGTATGGCATGTCACGCTGATTTCGTGAATGATCGCGACCGCCGTCAATTGAAGCCGATCAGGAGTGCATTGGAGCAAAAACCCGATCCACACTCCGGCAACTAATGCAGGATTGTGGATCGGGCGTTGGACCAGTGTTCCCCGGCGCCGGCAGAGAGATCCGGATTAGGAAAGAATCCAGCCGGAACGGTCTTGCCGCTTGATGAACTGCGCAGCCTGCGGGTAATTCTTCGCTTCCATCTTGTGCCCGTCCCACTCGATCTTCTGGCCCGCGCGCAACGACACGCAGCCCAACAGCATGATTTCGGTGAGCGGCGCCGCCACATCGAAACGCGAGTAGCACATTTCCGGCTTGTCTTCCTTGATGGCGACAAGCCATTCCTGCGCATGGGCAACAACGCTGCCGCTGCCTTTCTTGCCGCCGTGCGGATTGCGCGGAATCCGCTCAGGATATTGAGCCATTGCCGGATGCTTGGTGTAGTGGAGAAACTTCTTATCGTCCTTCAGCTTGACGAAGAAACTGGTTCCATAATCGTCTGGCGAAAAAACTGTACCCCCTTCGCCAATCAGCAAGCATCCGCTGTCCGGGACTTCACCAAGCAGCGCGACAATATCGGCCGTCAGTTCCGCAGGCGGCTTGTTGGTCAGGTCATGACCACCGCGGGCACCCGGGTCAGGCTGGCCGCCGTCGTACCACCACAACGTCATCGGATCGTGCTCAACCTTACGGGAACGATGCCAGAAGTGCGGATGCTCCAGGGGCACGTGCCCGGTGCGCTTGGGGAAGGCATAGCGAATCTTGGAACCTACAGGAAATGTTTCCTTGTTCATTCTGCCAAACGGCATGGCTTCGATCTCTGTTGGATGGCCGAGATCCAGTGCCCTGAACGGCATGTTGACCGTGTGACATCCCATGTCGCCCAGCGCTCCGCAACCAAAATCCTGCCACCCGCGCCAATTGAACGGCTCGTAGACTCCCTCTTTTCTCTTCGGATCGCGATTTCCTACATAAGGCCGCATCGGAGCCGGCCCAATCCAAACATCCCAATCCAAGGTCGAAGGAACCGGATCCTCACCTGTGGGACGATCCATCGCCTGCGGCCAGATCGGACGGTTCGTCCATACGTGGACTTCATGCACCTGTCCGATCAGTCCATCTTGAATGGTCTCGACCCCACGACGCAGTCCGTCCGCAGCGCTGCCTTGATTGCCCATTTGTGTGACGAGCTTTTTATCATGGGCCATCTTTCGCAGATAACGCGCCTCATGAACCGTCTGAGTCAACGGCTTCTGCACGAATACAGCCTTGTGCCTCTTCATCGCCGCCGAGGCCACAATCGCGTGCATGTGATCCGGGGTCGATACCGTCACCGCATCGATCTGATGATCCATCTGATCGAGCATCTGGCGGAAGTCTTTGAAAAACTTGGCGCTCGGATATTTCTTTGTCTGCATCTCGTATGCATCGGAACCAGCATCCACGTCGCATAGCGCGACAATGTTCTCGCCGGCGCAGGCATCGGTGTCGCTCCGGCCTTTTCCTCCGATTCCGACGCAGGCTACATTCAACTTGCTATTGAGGTTTTGGCCGCGCAAAAGCGCCGGAACGCCGAACGCGAGGGCACCGGCGGCAAGAGAACCGGTTTTGATGAATTCACGGCGGTCAACACGAGTAGGCATAGTGGTCTCAGGAGTTTTCATTTAGCAGCTTTTCTTGGAGTGGTTTCGATACCACGCAACAGCATACACTGACAGCTTTCATATTGAGCAAGTTTCATTCTTACTCTTAAGTGATCTTCGAGGTCACTCAAACGAATCAATACTCCGTGAGATCGCGGCCATTCACCACCAGGCCGGAGTAGGTTTGATGAATCTCTTTCACCAGGTCGACTTCCTCCGGAGCTCCAAAATAGAGCTGGTGATACAGAACCAGCAGTTTAGGCTTTGCCCGAGACGCCAGTTCTGCAAGTTGCCGCGTGGAGGTGTGGAAGCCTCGATGATACTGGCCGCGGGCTGTTCCGAACACCAAGTTAAAGCGGTCTTCCGAATACACTTCATGGACCAGAATGTCGCAGCCGTTACAGGCCTTCACGACGGACTCGGTGGGCATGGTGTCGCCGGAGATGACAATCCTGCGGCCTCCCGCATCGATGGCGAATCCGAATGCCTGCGGCCACGATCCATGCTTGACGACGATTGATCGCACCGTTACGTTCGGGTCTTTGTACACCACCCCAGTGCCGTCGATCTCATGCACATTGACGGCTAGCCCTGCGTCGTTGAGCCCCTCCATTCCGTTTGTTCGAACCTGAATATCTGCTGCGTAAGCCTGCTTTAGATGGTCAGTCATCGCAGCAATCCCTTTCGGGCCGTAGACCTCAAGCGGCTCGCGACGGCCGACAACCCAGGGCGTCAGTATGAGATCCGGATATCCGAGGGTGTGATCCGAGTGAAGGTGAGTGATGAACAGCCTGGTCAGATGCGTCGCATCCAATGCTTCGATTCCAAACTTCTCTGCTGCCGCCTGCGCCTGCCGCACCACACCCGGACCAGCGTCGAACAGATATGCCTGCCCATTCACCACAATCGCAACGCACGGTCCCGAACTCGACGGATCAGGAATCGGCGTTCCGGAACCCAGGATGATCACCTTCGCGCTCTCGGCAGCCAGAGCTGGAATCATGAACGCCAGCAGGCAGACGAAACCGAGCGCGAGTTGGAATTGCTTCGATAGTAGCGGCATCTGGGCTCCCGAGGCGGCAGTCTACCATGCAGTCGTTATAGAATAGCCAGACCCCGGTTCCCCAACGCAGGATTCAAGCACCGACCACGAGAGGACCAATGGAAGCTTCTTCCTCCGCGACCAGTCTGATCAGTACTCCTCCCGCATCGGCGGAAGCGCCTGATCCAGGGCGCTGGGCATCGCTTGCGGTTGTTCTTACGGGCGCCTTTCTTGCCGCGCTTGATTTCTTCATTGTTAACGTCTCGATCCCTGCCATCCGCACTAGTTTGAGGGCCACTTTCGCCGAAGTGCAGCTGATCATCGCAAGTTATGGGCTCACATACGCGGTTCTTCTCATCTCCGGCGGCAGGTTAGGCGACATCTACGGCCGGCGGAAAATGTTCGTCTGGGGGGTGACGTCATTTACAGCAGCCTCGCTGCTCTGCGGGATCGCGCCTTCTCCAGTGCTACTCATTGCCGCTCGCGCCCTGCAGGGAGTTTCTGGAGCCCTGTTGTTCCCGCAGGTCCTCTCCATCATTCAAGTCACCTTCCCGCAACGTGAACGCGCAACGGCTTTCGGCTTTTTCGGGACCGTGATCGGCCTTTCTTCATTTGCGGGCAATGTCATTGGCGGCGTTCTGGTAAGCGCAGATCTCTTTCATCTTGGCTGGCGGCCGATCTTCCTCATCAATCTACCCATCGGCTTGCTGACAGTGATTTGCGCCGAAAGGTTCGTGAAGGAGTCCAGCTCTCCCAAAGCGCGCCGGCTCGATGTCGGTGGTGTAGCCATTCTGACCATCGCTCTTACACTTCTGCTCTATCCCCTTATTCAGGGGCGCGAAGCCGGTTGGCCCGCATGGGCTTTCCTGTGCCTAATCGCATTTATTCCGATGCTCATTGTGTTTCTACGCTTCGAAAGGCGCATGACCGCACGGGGAGGATCGCCGCTGGTAGAGCTCTCCCTCTTTCACAACCGGATCTTCGTAGTCGGTCTGTGCAGCGGCGTTTGCTTTTTCAGCGGAGCGGCCGCCTTCTTCCTGATCTCCACCATCTTTCTTCAGAACGGACTGGGTTACACTCCGCGGCGCGCAGGGCTGACATTCTTGTGGTTCGCCATCGCATTCCTCGGCAGCTCGCTGGCTTCGGTTCGCGTGCAACCAAGGCTGGGCAGCCGGATCATCAACCTGGGAGTGGCCTTCATGATCAGCGGCCTTGCCGGGCTGCTTTGGATATCTGCATCGCGCGGAGCCGCCCTCTCAAGCCTCAACCTCGCTCCGGTCCTGCTCATTTACGGTACGGGACAGGGTTTTGTCATGCCGACATTGATTAACACGATCCTGATCAATATCAAAGGGCACGACGCGGGCTCTGCCTCTGGAGTTCTGACCACTGTTCAGCAGGCATCGTTCGCAACTGGAGTGGCGGTCATCGGTACGGTTTTTTTCAGTGCGCTCGGGAGCCTCACCAGCGTCGAAGCATTCATCCGCGCGCTGCGCATAGCTTTCTCGGTCAATATCGGGCTACTGTGTATCGTTTTCATTCTCATTCTTCAGATCCCGCGATTTCCGGCCCAGGAGCATCATCCGTAATGCCGCCGCAAACCATCGGTGCGTTTCCACTCAGCAGACCAACCTCAGCGCCGTCGATCAAGTACCGGGCGAACTGACTCATGCACGATGAAGCTTAGAAGCCGGGCTCCTGAGGGACTGCTATGATTCAACAACTTCAATTGGGCGCGGAGCCAACTTGGAATATATTGCGGGATTTTTGATCGCATGTGCCGTCGGGCTGACCGGTGTAGGTGCCGGCAGCATTACCGCGCCGATTCTTATTCTCTTCTTTCACCTCAAGCCGGCTGTTGCGGTGGGAACTGCCCTCACCTTCGCTGCGGTAATCAAGTTCGCCGTCCTGCCCATCTATCTGCGCCGGCGGCAAATTGACTATCGAGTTTTGCTGCTGCTGTGCGCTGGAGGAATCCCGGGTGTAGTCATCGGGATTCAAGTACTGAAGCGGCTGAGCGTTGAAGACCACGAAAAGGGAATCTTCCTCGTTCTCGGAATCACGATCATCTCTCTTTCTCTGTTGAATCTCTATCGCTCGCTCCGCCGGAAGATCCGGCCAGCTTCGATCGATCGTTCCAGGTGGCTTCCGCCAATTGCCGCACTGATCGGTGCAGAAGTCGGCGTGTCGTCGGCTGGGGCAGGAGCGCTGGGGGCCGTCGTCATCATGAGCCTCACGCAGTTGACGCCCGCGATGGTCGTGGGCACTGACATGGTCTTCGGGCTCACCATTTCCACGATCGGAAGCGGGCTTCATCTGTTCATCGGCCACTACGACCTGCATGCGCTGGGAAGACTATGTACAGGCGGGATCATCGGTGCGATCTGTGGTGCTCTGTTGTCCTCAAGGCTCCCCTCACGGACGCTCCAGATAGTTCTTTTCGTGTGTCTGATTGGGCTTGGTCTGCAGCTCTGCATAAAGTCACTAAGTTGATTTGCAAGTTGAGGGTATCGTGAAATTAAGTTATCGACCGGCCCGCAAAGCATGTGCTAAGCTTCTCGGCACTGTGCCCCACCGACTACTTCTTTCCCTGCTCATGGTGGCCGTGTCTGTCTGTGCGGCCGAGACGCCATTGACGGTCAAACTGCAGTCGAGCCTGCCTTCACCTCAGCTGGTGGGGACGCCTATCGGCTTCACTGCACTGCCGTCAGCGATTGGGCTCGCCGCCAGGGATACCTTTGTATTCCAGTACTCGGTCAGCGTGAACGGCGGACCTTTTCGCATCGTGCACGATTACAGTCAGCAATTCGAATTCGCGTGGACGCCCGAACTCTTCGAGCAGAACGTGACGATCCGCGTCAAAGTTCGTGACGACGACGCACACACTTCCGCCCAGTCTGAAATGCCGTTCCAGTTCGTATCGCGGATCAAAGGGAACACGGCGGTCGTTACGCCCACAGCGCATCCACTGGTTGCATTATTCAGTGCGCCCGCCTGCCCGCAGGGGAGCCAGTTCCGAGTCGCTTTTCACGCTGATGGCGAGGAAGCAATTACCCGCACACCCGCACAGCAGTGCCGTGGGTCGATCAGCAACAACGTTTATGTCGCCGGAATGCGCCCTGATACCGGATACCAGATGCGTTCTGAGGTGGTCAGCGGCGGCAAGGTTACTCCAAGCGGTTACCTTCAGTTCCACACAGGCATGTTGGACGGCAACTTTCCCCCGGTCGAGATAGTTGTTCCGGCTGCAGACAACGATCGCGCTGATCCGGTCATCATCCACAGCGCGGCATCTCTGGGCGCCGGTGCGCGTCCGTTTGCGACGGACCTTCAAGGACGGGTGATCTGGTATCTTCTCACGGGCGATTTTCTTACGCGCGTCCTGCCTGGTGGACGCTTCCTTGTTCTCGCGGACGGAATGAATTCCGTGAATCACACCCGCGAGGAGCAGGTCTTTAGGGAAATTGATCTGGCTGGAAATGTCGTTCGCGAAACAAACATCGGCCGCGTCGCCGAGCAACTCGAATCACGCGGCATCCACTCCGATTGCCAAAAGAATGGCCGGGAGTGCGTCTCAGGGTTCCATCATGAAGCGATACGCCTTCCAAACGGCCATACGCTGGTTGTAGCCGGAATCGAACGCATGATGCCGACCGGAACACAAGGATCGAAGATGCCGGTCGACGTTCTTGGGGACCTCATTGTCGATCTCGATGAAGACTTCCAGGTCGCCGCTGTTTGGAACGGGTTCGACCATCTCGACCTCAAGCGCAAATCGCTCTACGACTCCAAGTGTCACACCGGAGAGGGAGGATGTCCGGCCGTTCTGCTGGCTGACGAGGCGAACGGATGGACTCACACCAACTCCATCGCCTACATACCCTCGAGCGGAGATTTGATCATCTCTCAGCCGGAGCAGAATTGGGTGCTGAAGATTGACTGGAAGGACGGAAAGGGAAGCGGAAAGGTTCTCTGGAGGCTGGGTAAGGATGGTGACTTCAAAGCCGAATCCACCGACCCGAACCCTTGGTTCGCGTATCAGCACGATGCCGGATTCGAGCCCGTTGACTCCAATCTCCTCACCCTTGTAGACGATGGAGATACGAGCGGCCGGGACCCGAAGGCGGTCGTGCGCGGGCAAGCCTGGAAACTCGATGAAGAGAAACACGTCGCGACGCTTGTTTACAATGCTCCACTTGGAGTGCACACTTTCTGTTGTGGCTCGATCCAGGCTCTGAAGGATGGTAGATTCAGTTCCGTCGCCGGCGCCTCACTCCCCCTGCATGGCCGTACCGCCGAGACTGACAAAGACGGCAAGGTCGTTTTGGCGATGGACATAGTCGGAAACATTGACTATCGAAGCTTTCGCGTTGAGGATATGTACTCGGCCCCGATCAAGTAATCCGGAGTAAATTTGATTGACCTGCACGCACACACGGACCGTTCCGACGGCTCTACGGATGCCGCAGAACTCGTTCGTTTCGCTGTCAGCGAAGGAATCGAAGCCCTTGGCATTGCCGATCACGATACACTCGCCGGGTACGATGCCGCGCTTCCAGCAGCCGCTGAATCCGGCTTGGAACTGGTTTGCGCAGTCGAACTGAGCACCCGGCCCAGTGAGCCAAAGGAAGAAGGAAAGCGACAGCCGTCCGTTCATTTGCTCGGTTATTGGTTGCTCTCCCCACCATCCGCTGAGTTCCGATGTTGGCTCGAAAGCCAGCAGGAGAGCCGCCGTCGACGCAACCTGGAACTGGTCGCCAAATTAGAGCAGCTTGGCGTTCCGGTTTCGCTCGATGAGGCTGAAGTTTACGGACGAAATCAGGTTGGCCGCCCGCATTTCGCCCGAGTGTTGCGCGACAAAGGCTATGTCTCGAGCATGCAGGAAGCTTTTGATCTTTACCTCGCCGATGAGGCAAAGGCTTCAGTCGAACGTGACGAGCCCACACTTGAAAAAGGCATTCAACAAATCACTGAGAGCGGAGGAATTGCCGCGCTGGCTCATCCTGTGCGGCTCCCGCAGCGCGGCCCGGAACTTGCGAGCCTCCTCGAACGCTTGATTGATGATGGACTCCAGGGCCTCGAGGTCTTCCACAGCGAGCATTCGCCAGCCGATATGGCCGAATATGGCGAACTGGCACGCCGCTTCGATCTGGTTCCCACAGGCGGATCTGATTTCCATGGCGATAACAAACCCCACATTCGCCTCGGCACCGGAATCGACTCTAACATCTCTCTGAGCTACAGCTTCCTCGAAAATATGCGCGAGATGTGCGCAGCCCGACAACATCGAACGAGCGACACGGTATGAGAGACAGTTTGACATTGACGCACTTACGGATGCTCGAAGCAGAAAGCATTCATATCATGCGTGAAGTCGTGGCCGAGTTTCAGCATCCTGTGATGCTGTACTCGATCGGCAAAGATTCGTCGGTCATGTTGCGTCTGGCGCAGAAAGCTTTTTATCCGGGAAAGATCCCATTTCCGCTGCTGCACATCGACACCACGTACAAATTTCGGGAGATGATCGAGTTTCGCGATCGCTATTGCGCGGAGATCGGCGCGAAGCTCATCGTTCACACCAACAGAGCCGCAATCAACGCGGGGGCGAACCCCTTCGACCTGGGAACGCAGAAGTGCTGCGGCCTCTTGAAGACCCGCTCTTTGCTCGATGCGCTTGCGGAAGGAGAATTTGATGCGGCCATCGGCGGAGCTCGCCGCGATGAAGAAAAATCGCGTGCCAAGGAACGCGTGTATTCGTTTCGCGATCCGCACGGTCAATGGGATCCAAAGAACCAAAGGCCTGAACTGTGGAACCTGTTCAATTCGCGCTTGAATCCTGGCGAAAGCATCCGTGTCTTCCCCCTTTCCAACTGGACGGAACTGGACATCTGGGAATACATCAACCTGGAACAGATCCCCATCGTGCCGCTCTATTTCGCCAAGGAGCGCGAGATGGTGGTTCGCAAGTCGAGTCTGATTCCGGTCGAAGGGAATGTTCCGCTGCTGCCGGGCGAAAAAGCTGAGTTGGTCATGTGCCGCATGCGTTCGCTTGGCTGTAGCCCGTGCACCGGCGCCATTCGTTCCGAGGCGGACACACTCCCCAAGATTATCGAAGAGATGATGCTCTTCCGCCGTTCTGAACGCGAGAACCGCATCATCGATTTCGATACGGAAGGATCGATGGAAATCAAGAAGAGAGAAGGGTATTTCTAACGTGGCCGTAAGCAGCAAAGATTTGGCCGGAATTGACGCGTTTCTGCGGCGAGAGGAGGAGAACGATCTGCTCCGCTTCATCACTTGCGGCAGCGTGGATGACGGGAAATCGACGTTGATCGGCCGTCTTCTCTTTGACTCAAAAAATGTCTACGAAGACCAGATCAGCGCCATGAAGAAAGCGACTGTGAACCAGTCGGCCGGCGCCATGGATTTCGCCCTCCTGACCGATGGGCTCCGTGCCGAGCGCGAGCAGGGCATCACCATCGATGTTGCCTATCGCTATTTCTCCACGCCCAAGCGGAAGTTCATCATTGCCGACACTCCAGGCCATGAACAGTACACGCGCAATATGGCCACTGGAGCCTCCAACGCAAATCTTGCTATCGTGCTGATCGATGCGCGCAATGGAGTTCTGCCGCAATCCCGTCGCCACGCGTTCATCGCGTCCCTGGTTGGCATTCAGCATCTCGTCGTGGCCGTGAACAAGATGGACCTGGTTGGATTCAGCGAAGAAGTCTTCGACAGAATCTGTGCCGACTTCAATAGTTTTGCCGCTCCACTCCAGATGTCTGATCTGTATTTCATTCCCGTTAGTGCGCTGCACGGTGACAACATCGTCACGAAGAGTGAGAACATGTCGTGGTTTGACGGCCCGAGCCTGCTGCATCATCTCGAAACCGTCCACATTGCCAGCGACAGAAATCTTTCCGAAATGCGTTTCCCGGTTCAACTCGTATCCCGGCCGACGCAGGACTTCCGCGGTTTTTCCGGCCAGGTCGCTTCAGGGGTGCTCAAGCCGGGCGATCCGGTGATGGTGCTTCCTTCCGGACGCACCTCGCGGGTGAAATCTATCGTGACCTACGACGGAGAACTCCCGCGCGCTTTTCCCCCGATGTCCGTAACGGTGTGTCTTGAAGACGAGGTGGATGTGAGCCGAGGCAACATGCTGGTGCCGCCGTCGCATCCGCCGCATGTGACCCGCTGCATTGACGCACGGCTCGTCTGGATGGATCACCAGCCGCTCGATCTCCGCCGACCTTACCTGATCAAGCACGCCACGCAATGGGTGAAGGCTCAGGTCAGATACGTGCGCTATCGCGTGGACGTCAACAGTTTCCAGCGTCATCCGGCATCCGAGTTGAAGCTCAACGAGATCGGGACGGTTGTCATCGATCTGCACTCTCCATTGTTCGTGGATCAGTACCGCCGTAATCGCGCGACCGGCAGCTTTGTTCTGGTTGATCCGATTTCCAACGCCACCGTGGCGGCAGGAATGGTGACCGGGCGCGACCCGAAGATGGCGGACTCTGCGATTCAAGAAGTGCAGACGGTCGAGGCCAGGCACATCTCCAAGTCGGACCGACAGCAGCGTGTTGGCCATGCGCCCGTCCTCGTCTGGCTCAATGGAGGCGTGCAGCTTGCGTTCGAAATTGAGAGCGAACTCTTCAGCCGCGGTTATCTCACGCATGTTGTTGCCGCCCAGGCCAATGGCAGCGTGATGCTCGAACTTGCACAGAATCTGACCGCGGCGGGCCTTCTCACGATTTGCGCGGCTGACTTCCTTTACGAAGTGGAACGAGATCGAGCCAAGGCGATTATCGATCCTGCAGGCTTCGTTGATGTGGATGCGTCCGTGTTCAGCAGCGCTGAAGAAGCGGTCGCGAGGATTTCAGAGATCCTGGTCGAACGTCGAATTATTCCTATGCATCGGCCAAGTTGAATTGATTCTGGAGGAGCAAGAGATGAGCAGGGGTTGCACCTTGTGGTTCACGGGTCTGTCGGGTAGCGGCAAGAGCACGCTCTCACAGCTTGTTGCCTCCCGTTTGTGCGCACTCGGTGCAAAGGTGGAAGTGCTCGATGGAGATATCACCAGAACTCTGCTGTGTCAGGGGCTCGGGTTTTCACGGGAAGATCGGGAAGAAAATATCCGGCGGATCGGCTTTGTTTGTGAACTGCTCTCCCGCAACGACGTGATTGCAATTGCTGCTGCCATCTCTCCTTATCGCGCATCTCGGGATGAGCTGCGAAAGCGGATACCGAACTTCATCGAGATCCATATGAATTGCCCGGTCGAAGTATTGATAAAGCGCGATGTGAAGGGACTGTATAAAAAGGCATTGGCGGGAGAAATCAAGCAGTTCACGGGTATTTCCGATCCTTATGAGGATCCCATTGCGCCGGAGTTGACGATCGATTCGTCTTCTGAGTCGATTGAATCGAGCGTTGCAAGAATCCTTCGCCGTCTCCAGGAACTCGAGATCATTCCGGCGATGGTCAGTGATATTTCAGGTTCTCAGAAAACGACGAAATCCGTTTCGACGTTCGGGTGATCCGCAAGGGTGAGTTTGACAACGTATCAGGAAAGCACGCAAGACCGCGTGTGAGAAAGGGAGGTTCAGCATGAGCATGGCGGTGGCATGGCCCGAAAAGACAAAGGAGATGCACAACCAACACATTGATTCGACGTTCTGGAACGACTTCAAATTCAGAGATGATGACATCATTATCTCGACCTACGCGAAGTCCGGTACAACGTGGATGCAACAGATCATCTCGCAGATGCTGTTTAGTGGCGAGACCGATCTAGACACGCAAGGTATGTCGCCCTGGATCGATTTTCGGGTTCCCCCCAAGGAAATTAAACTCGCCGCTGTCGAAGCACAGACACACCGGCGGTTTGTGAAGACGCATCTTCCTGTCGAAGCTCTTGTGTACTCTCCGAAGGCGAAGTACATCTACATCGGCCGGGACGGACGCGACGTGCTGTGGAGCCTCTACAACCATCATCTGAATGGCAACGAGGCTATGTACGATGCGTTGAATAAGACCCCCGGTCTGGTTGGGCCGCCACTCGAGCCTCCAACGGATGACATCCGGGAATACTGGCACACCTGGCTGGACAAAGACGGATTCCCGTACTGGTCCTTCTGGGAGAACGTTCGCAGCTGGTGGGCAATCCGCGATCTCCCGAATCTCATGCTTGTCCATTTCGAAGAATTGAAGCGGAACATGCCTGCGGAGATGCGCCGGATCGCCAAGTTCCTCGACATCTCTATCGACGAAAGTAAATGGGACAGGATCGTCGAGCACTGCACCTTCGACTGGATGAAGAACAACGGTGAGAAAATTGTTCCTCTCGGTGGGGCGGTATGGAAAGGTGGCGTCAAAACCTTCATCAACAAAGGCACCAATGGTCGCTGGAAGGAAACTCTGAGTCCCGCCGAATCCGCTGAATACGAGGGCAAAGCTCTTGCTGAGTTGGGTTCCGAATGCGCTCACTGGCTCGCGACAGGTGAAATTCTGTAATCTGCGCTCGCATCAGAGAGGCCGCGGCCAAAAGCCGCGGCTCTGTTTTTCTTTGAGTCTCCGTCCCTCACTGATGCGTTCTGCAGTTCGTGCAGATTAAGAACACTACCTTGCCGCGATTTCAACCCTCGAGCTGAATGGCCCGGCGGCGAATCAGCAAGAAGAACACCGGCACCAGAATCAGAACATGAATGGTTGAAGTAATCATCCCGCCCACAATCGGGGCGGCAATTGGTCTCATCACGTCCGAGCCAATCCCTGTCTCCCAGAGAATAGGCGCGAGGCTCAGTATGACGGCAGTTACAGTCATGAGCTTGGGGCGAAGCCGCTGCACAGCACCATCAATGACTGCCTGTTCAAGATCAGCTTCTGATCGCAGCGCGCCTTTCGCAAGACGCTCCGCGTACGCCTCGTGCAGATAAACGACCATCACCACACCTGTTTCCACGGCGATTCCAAACAGTGCGATGTAGCCTACCCAGACCGCCACACTGAAGTTGTAGCCCATGATCCATTGCAGCAATAGTCCGCCCGACATCGCATACAGAGTGGGGAAGATCAGTACGGCAGCCTCGATCGCCGACTTGAAAACGAGATAGAGCAGTAGAAAGATCACAAAGAACACAATCGGCACAATCACCTTCAACCGTTCCTTCGCCCTTGTTTGGAACTCGTACTCGCCTGCCCAGCGCCACGTATAGCCGGCGGGGATTGCAACATTGGCCTCCACAAGCTTCTGCGCACGGTTGACGTACCCTCCAAAGTCGTTCGTCTTCGGACTGAGATAAACGTATCCGGTCAGCTGTCCCTCTTCATCGCGAATCATGGACGGTCCACGCGAATACGATATCTGAGCAACGGTGTTCAACGGGATTTGTTCGCCACTTGGTGTGGCGATCAACGCCTGCTGTACCGCTCTGGGTGTATCCCGCGAACCGCGTTCGAATCGAACAGCAACGGGAAACCTCTGGCGACCTTCAATATTCTCGGTGACATTCAGGCCGCCGATCCCTGACGACACCACCCTCTGCACATCAGCAACTGTCAATCCGTAGCGTGCCGCGGCTCGCCGGTCGACATCCACGTTCAGGTAAAAGCCCTGTGAGACCCGCTCAGCAAAGGCCGAGCCCGTCTCCGGCATCGTTGAAAGCGTCTGCTGCATCCTCGCACCGATGTTCTCAATAGTGGCAAGATCAGGACCCTGAATCTTGATTCCGACGGCAGTCTTGATGCCAGTAAGTTCCATGTCCAGCCTGTTCTGCACGGGCATGGTCCACGTATTCGTCAAGCCAGGGAATTGCAGCTCTTCATCCATCTGCTGAATGAGCTTCTGGTATGTCATTCCGGGACGCCACTGTTCGCGCGGTTTCAGCATGATGGTGGTGTCGTACATGTCCAGCGGCGCGTTGTCGGTTGCCGAATCCGATCGCCCAACGGCGCCAAAGACACTCGCCACTTCAGGGAATCCCTTGATGATGCGATCCTGTTCCTGCATAAGAGCGGCGGCCTGGGTGATGGAGATGCCGGGCAGTGCGCTGGGCATGTATAACGCTGAGCCTTCATAGAGCGCCGGCATGAATTGACTTCCCAGCTTGAAGTACAAAGGCACCGTCGCGGCCAGAAAGAGAAGATTCAGCGCAACCACGGTCTTCCAATGCCCCAGGCACCAGCGCAGCACAGGCAGGTACATGGCCTGGGTAATCCGCGCGGCCGGATTGCGCGACTCGGGCCTCATCTTACCTCGCAGGAATAGCGGCATCAGCGCCGGAACCAGCGTGATCGACAGCAGCGATGAGAAGATCAGCGCCAGCGTCTTCGTCCAGGCTAAAGGCCTGAACATGCGGCCCTCCTGCGCTTCCAACAGAAACACGGGCAGGAACGACACCACGATGATGATGAGCGAATAGAAGAGGGCGGGCCCCACCTGCTGCGCGGCGCCGATCAGCAGGAGTTCGCGCGTGGGTTTATCCGGCACATCGTTGCGCTCGGCCAGGCTCCGATAGCCGTTCTCAACCATCACAATGGCAGCGTCAATCAGAACGCCTATGGCCAGCGCCAGACCGCCCAGCGACATGATGTTCGAGCTTACATGGAGGAAGTACATCGGAATAAACGCCGCCAATACTGCTATCGGCAATGTGAGGATCGGTACGAGAGCGGAACGGAAGTGAAATAGGAATGCAACGCTGACGAAGCTCACGATAATCGCTTCAGCAATCAGGTCGCGCTTCAGCGTATGGATGGATTCGTTGATCAACCACGACCGGTCATACGCATTCACGATCTCCACACCTGCCGGCAGCGAAGGCTCAATTTCCTTGAACCGGGCCTTCACGGCGTCAATCACGTTCAAAGCATTCATGCCGTAGCGCATCACGACGATGCCGCCGACAGTTTCGCCACGCCCCTGCCAATCGACTGCGCCGCGACGAACATCCGGCCCGAACGACACCCTGCCCAAATCCTTCACGAGTACGGGCGTGCCATTCTTGGTCGCCACAGGAACGTTTTCCAGATCGGCCAGTGTTTTGAAATAGCCAAGTCCGCGCACCATGTATTCGGCGCCGTTCATCTCCAGCACGTCACCGCCCACTTCATTTGTGCTCTGCCGTACTCGTTCCGTCACCTGCTGGGCTGGAATGCCGTAGGAGAACAGCTTGGCGGGATCGAGGTTCACCTGGTACTGCTTGACGAAACCGCCAATGCTCGCGACCTCGGCTACTCCGGGAACAGTTTGCAGCTGATAGCGTAGATACCAGTCCTGCAGAGCGCGAAGATCGGCCAGACTATGAGTATGAGAGCGGTCAACCAGTGCATATTCAAACACCCACCCGGCGCCCGTCGCATCTGGCCCGATCGCAGGATGCGCATCTTGCGGCAGCTTACCGGCAATTTGCTGAAGATACTCCGTCACCCGCGACCGCGCCCAGTAGAGATCCGTCCCATCTTCAAACACTACGAACACGTACGAATCACCAAACATGGTCTGCGCGCGCACATTCTTCACCTTCGGCGCAGAGAGGAGCGCCGATACGATCGGATACGTGACCTGATCTTCGATCACGTTCGGTGGCTCGCCGGCCCAGGGGGTGTGAATAATCACCTGCACGTCACTAATGTCGGGCAAGGCATCCAGCGGAATGCGATGCATGGACCAAATGCCTGCTACCAAAAGCAGAATTGTCGCCGTGAAGACGAGAAAGGGATTCCGTGCGCACCACGAGATGATTCTTGCAATCATCACCTGCCCCCGCTCGTGGTCACACTCAGCTTCTTCGTTGCCATGGCCTGTCCATTGCGCAAAACCCTGACTGTCATCTGCCAGGTCCCGCCCATCGGTAGATCGAGTTTGCCTTGATAATTTCCGCCACCTTGATCGGCCAGTGTGGCCGCGGCGTGCATCGCCGCCATCCCCATTTCCGGCATGCCCGGCATGAACAGCGTGACCGTCGCCTGCAATCCATTAATCGGTTTTCCGTCTGGCCCGTTTACCGTGATCCGGACTGTGTTGCTGCCCGTCCTGAGCGGCGAAGGAGCGGAAGTAAAGTCGATCGAAACCTTCTCTGCCGAACTTGCACTGTTCGCTGCGGGCCCTGGCACGCTCGGTGCAAAGTTCTGCGATGCCGACTGAAGCTGCGCTTCGGAATCGATCAGGAAGTTTGCCGAGCTCACAACCCGATCGCCTGGTTTCAATCCGCTAAGGATCACAATTTCGTCATCGACTTGTGGACCTGTCGTGACGGTACGTGGCTCCAGGTTTCCTTCTCCGCGATCGATGAATGCAACAGCACGTTGTCCGGAATGCAGAATCGCTGATCCTGGAACCACCAGCTGCCTGCCGAGCTCCGCCGCGATGTCCACATTCACGTACATTCCCGGCTTTAGTGCCAGACCGGAATTTGCCATTACCAGGCGGACGCGCACCGTTCGCGTGGCCTGATCAACCTGCGGCAGAATCTGATCGACGCGTGCGCCAAATGTCTTGCCGGGGTATGCGTCCACAGTGACTTTGGCTCGATCGCCCGGTCGTACTCGACCCACGTCATTCTGGTAAACATTGGCATACACCCACACCGTGCTCAGATCGGCTATCGTATAGAGCTTTGTCTCCGGTTGCACATAAGCGTTCGGCAGTGCGTTACGTTCGGTGATGTATCCGTTCACCGGCGAATACACCGTCAACTCTTTCTGTTCCTTTCCCGTCTTCTCGAGATTTGCAATCTCTTCAGGCGCAACGCCAAACTGCTCTAGCCGCTGGACCGCAGCATGCACAAGCCAGCCGCTCTCCTGGTGTGCCATGCCGGACATCGAATCGCCGTTCATCCCTCCCGAAAAAGCTGCCTGGTTTTTACGTGCGAGAAGATATTCCTGCTCACTGCTTACCAGGTCGGGACTATATATCGTGAAGAGCGGCTGCCCTTTGCGTACATATTGGTACATCGCATTTGCAAACACCCTCTGAATCCACCCTGGGAAGCGTGTCTGCACATATGCGAGCTTCGTTTCGTTGATATCCACATTGCCTGGAACCTGAAGATCATTGCTTAGCGTCTTCAGCTCAGCCACGGCTGTAGTCACACCGATCTGCTGGATCCGCTGCGGTGAGAGCTGTACCGCGACCAGACCCGGTTCGGATATGCTTGATCCCGCGCCGGTTTGATCTGGATGTTGCGTCCCGGCAGAAGGGCCCGCTGCAACCACGGGATCGCCTTGGATTGTCTGCGTCGTCTGCGAGCCATGATTTCGCCCAGCGGCCAGGTAAGCAACTGCGACGCCGAGCGCGATGCACAGTATCGTCATCACGCCGAACGCAATTTTGTAAGAGCCGGCCTTCATCGCTTCACCTCCGGGTTCAACTGCCAAAGCTTGTCCACGGGTCTGCCGACGGTCATCTCCAGATCAGCAAGTCGCGCGTCAAAGTCTCCCATCGCCTGCACCCATGCGAGATCGATATCAATCACGCGCATCTGGCTGTCGAGCAAATCAAGAAATCCCGTTTTGTTGTTTTCGTAGGCAATCACGCTCGACCGCAAAGTGGCTTCCGCCTGCGTTTTCAAATGCTGCTGATAGAGAAGGGCCAGTTTCTGCGCCGACTGCGCCTCAGCAAGCGCTTCGGCAATCTGCCCGCGCGCGGTATTTCCCAGCGCGGCGAGTTCTGCATCCTGCTCGGACGATTTGAATCTTGCTTCCGATATTTCGGCATCATGCTTTTTGCGATTGAGCCACGGCAGGTTCATCGAGGCTTCTACCATGTAGCCATTGCGGAAATCCTGCCCGGTGGGCATCACCATGTACCCGGCAGAGAGCGTGAGGTCCGGCGCATAAGCCTTTTTTGCGAGCTGTTGCTCTTTGTGACTCCGCTCCGCAGCCGCTTTCGCCGCCAGTAGATCCGGACGTGTATTCCTTGCCATCTCCATCAGGGAATCAGCAGAAGGCAACGAGGCCGAAACCGCATGTTCGCCACGAACCTGAAGGGGCGCATCCGGCGTTCGTCCGAGCAGTACGTTCAAGCGTGCGCGAGCAATCTCCGCATCGCGGTCAAAGTGGATCATGTGTTCTGCCAATCCGGTAAGCGCCACCTGCGCCTTCAACACATCCTGCTGCGGCACGTTACCGCTGGTGTACTTGATGCGGGCCGCGCCAATCGCCTGTTGTGCAATGGCTACGTGTTGCCTGTGAATTCGAGTTTCGTCCTGGCTCAGCATCAGGTCATAAAACGCCTTCCGCACGCGTATCCGCATGTTCAGCCGCACCGCATCAAGATTCGCCTGGGCCTGGTCTACATCGGATTCCGCGATGCTCGTGCGCAGATTCCTCTTGCTGCCGCCGGCAAATGTCTGGCTCACACTGAACATGTTCTGCGCGGCGTTGTAGTCCCAGGGCTTCTTCAGCGGCACGCCCCAGCCGCGATACATGGCGACAGGATCGTCGAGCGCTCCCGCCGCAGGCACATGTGCCCTTGCCATTGCCACACGCCGGACCGCCGCCTCGATCTCCGGATTCTCTTCAAGCGCGATCTGCTCCGCCTGGTCCAGTCCCATAGCCGGAACCGCGTCTGTCTGCGGTACATCTCGCAGCAATGTGGCAACGGAGCCGAAGGCGTCATCTTTTGTGCTGACCTGGCCACACGCTGCGCCGGCACCGAGACCAAGTGACACAAGAATGCCTGTAAATACCCGGAACTTCATCTTTCCCTCCCGCAAATTCGCGGAGCATGATCAAGCGAGCGCGCGAGCAGACACGATCTGCGCGTGCAGACGCACGAAACCTCAAGATCTACGTATGAAGGAAAGACGTGCTAGATTCTCAGCACAGAAAGATGGCCCGGGGATGGGTCTGAAGCACAGTGCGATGGACGCGAGTTCTGGATCGTTCCGGAATCAATCAGAGATGGCACGAACGGCGAGTACCAACTCATTCCGGGTTGCTGATTGAACTCTGGAGCATACTCTGAGACAACCGTCGAAGGATTGTCCTTTGGAGCAAGCTGGCAGCAGGAGGCGCTCATCGCAACACCGCAGTCTTGCGGCATGGCAGTGCAGCAGTCTTCCTGCGAGTGCACGCTGCTATTCGAAAGGCATGCAAAGGCCGGTGCTGCAGTCCAAAAGAGGATTGCAATGAACATTAACAATGAGCTTTTGCTGCGAAAGTTCATCTCTGGCGCACACTTGCCACTTCGAGAATCCAGCAACAGTGTACCGTCTGACTGTGATTTGCATCACCCTTACGCCTCGGGCCTCTCGGAAAGGCGAGGCGAAGCATCTGAAGGTGCGGCGGTCGGCTGAAAGTCCTGGCTGCACCTGGAGAGGATAGGTGTAAGGTCATTCGACCTCTCGCGTCAGCATCCATGACAACCAAGGAGGCACCATGTGCTTCGGCAGCCACTGATCCGAGCCGGAGTAACGGACCCAGTCTGCGGAATGACCATCCACCCCTCGAAGGCGGCAGGCAAATCCGAAATTTGCGGAGACGCCTACTATTTCTGTTCTCAAGCCTGCAAACAGAAGCTTGATGATCGTCCAGAGGGTCCTCAGTCAACACGTTGGTGTACTCGAACAGGTCGGAGACTTTAAAAGCGTTATGGCCTGCCTGACGTCGCGCCAGAGCGCCTCGTCTCTCTGACCATGTCAGAACTGAGTCCTATCCGTGGGACGATGAACTTCACCCAATCTTCGGATGAATCTTCCAGAAGGGTATCTCCTGCAAGTCTTACAGGAGGAATTTGGGCCGGTTGTTGGTGCGAGTTCCATCGCTCTCCTGAACGTCATCGGGCGAAACATGGTGGGGAGACTGCAAGTTGCTCCACCGGGAGCAGCACTGGACGAACCGGCAAAACCCATTGAAGTGGGAGAACTCTTTAAGGGCGATAACTCAGAAGAAGCGTTCTCCCGTTTGGTCCGTGAACACGCACAGAGCGGTGTTTCAGGCGTCCTTCCGAAGTTCTTGGACACAGAAGCACAGCAGCACCAGCAGCAGGAGGGATTTGGGCCTGACTCTGCGTCTCTTTCTTTGCCGGTAGAATGAGGCAACCGAAAACGCGTGTCCGTTTCAACACGCGCAGGAGCTCGTCGTACGAATGGCACCGCCATCGTAGCCGTATCCCAGGTCTCAAAAGCGAGACCTGGGGCACCCTCGTTTTGTGATCGAATCAGCATTTTCAAGACCTGGGCCACCCGCCGAGATTTACATCGGATCGGTTCCCGAGAACGCGCGCACGGCTGTCGAGAATGTCGAAAAGCTTATTGGACCCAAATGGACCCAAGTTCCGGAGTGGCCGGATATGGCAAATTCGCTAGTGAATTGATTTTGCGGGATTTAATGGTCGGGGAGAGAGGATTTGAACCTCCGACCCCCTGGTCCCGAACCGGGTTCGATGGCTTTTTGGTTTCTATTGAAATTTGGTGTTTTTTAACCCGTTTTGATTGAAATGTTTGTGGCTCCCTTGTTGAAAGCTGTGGGGCTATGGTGCTCCTGGAGGCTCTGTCAGCTACATATTCGACTACAGCAAGAATCTTGCGGAATACTAAAACAGAAGCCCGTTGATCAGGACCGATCAGAGAAACCTAAGTAAATCGTGCGCGATTGAGAAGAACTCCCCTTTTGCTAGCAACGATGGGCAGCGACATGTTGTTCTAGCGCCAAGCGCGCGTGCTCCGATCTGACGCGCGCCTCGTTAGTAGCTCGCTCTAGTCGATCGTATTCGTGCTTCGGAGACGTTCCCATCTTCAGATGTAGTTCTCTGACGGCTTCCGAAAATTTCGCCGTGGCCACGTCGTATTCCATTGCCAATCGGCTCTTTTCTTCGCAGGACAATCTAGAACCTCAGGATTAATATACTGGAGCCACGCCCGCACACTCACCGCTAGCACACCGGAACTGCTCATTTCGGCGCAGCTCGCCGGCCACACTGCGATCAGTGTCGTGGACCGTACTTTGTCACCTGTTCTTCGGTGCAATACTCCGGTACATTCAGGGTGACGGTCGAGGGGAACTCCCTGACGCGAGGGCGATATCGGTATCTAATCATCAAAATTGCGGGTGACATGCCGTGGGGGTGAGTGATTCGACCTGATGGCAAGTGTTGAGGTTTCCCGTCGCGACAAAGTTCATGTCCTCATCTTTTACAATAGGTTCTACAATTCCGAGCGCGGAAACTGCGCCCGGAATCAAACGAGAGAGCACTCGCATGCCCGGAGGACCCGAAACAGCCAAATTGAGGCTCACCTGCCCGCCCTGCGGGGTCCGGTTGGCTGGTTCGCAAATGGTTTTAGTTGATAGATTTGCGGAAATTGGTGAGTGGTATGGGGCGTTTGTTTCTGGGTCTTCCCCCGACACAAAAACGACTAAAAAAGTCCTGCTCTCTTCGACAGCCAGATGATTGCGCACCGCAGCTTAAGGCTCAGGGCCGGTTTACCGGCCCGCAGAATTTCCGAAAAAGGGAACTTGCTAAATGCGGCCGGGCCCACAGAATTGTTTGGTTTAAGATTGAGGTGGAATTATGCGTGTCGGAAGGAGCTAAGATGAACGCCGGGTCTAGTTTCGGTTCTGGAAAAGCTCAAATCTTCTGGGGAGAAATTGCCCCAAGTGAACATTTCGCGCAATTCTATAAATCGGATAGTGCCCTGAACGAAAGCCTTGCCCGTTTCGTTGCTGCCGGATTGAAAGCGGGCGAGAGTGTGGTCGTTGTCGCTACGTCTGAACATCTGCGGGAACTCGCGAGCTGTTTGGGGCAAAGAGCCGTAGACCTTCAGACTGCCGTTGCGGAAGATCGATACATTACTGTCGATGCCGAGATCGGGCTCGCGTCTTTCATGGTGCAGAATTGGCCTGACGACCAGCGTTTCAGCCATTTCGTCGAACATCTTATCCGCCGCGCTGCCGTCAACAATCGCCGAGTTCGAGTGTTTGGCGAAATGGTGGCTTTGTTGTGGGCCGGAGGCCAAGCGGCGGCCACGGTTCGACTCGAGCACCTTTGGCAACAGTTCTGCAAGACTCATTCATTTTCACTGTTCTGCGCTTATCCCAAAGCTGGATTCACCAAAGATCCTACTGACTCTTTCGCACAGATTTGCGCTGCACATACGCAGATCCTCTCGGAATCTGCTGCATAAGATATCTACCTGTGCCGAAGTAATGATCGATTCAGTCGCACTGATCAAAAACATGGGGAGATCAGGAGAGTGGTCGAGGTTTTACACCACTTGGCAGGAAGATTGTGAAGACCGTGCCTGATTCGCCTGGAGTAGCGCGGGATTTGAATCGAAGTTTTCCTTCGTGTCTCTCGACAATGCCCTTCGATATCCATAGACCCAATCCCGTCCCCACATCTTTGTTCGCCGTAAAGAATGGCTCAAACAGCTTTGGACGGTGTTCTTGAGGAATGCCACGGCCGGAATCTGCGATTGTCAACCGAACTCCCGGCGAGGATGGCTGGTCCCAAGTGCGACCGGAGGCAATCCGGATACGAATCGTTCCGCTTCCGACAATTGCATCGATGCTGTTGTTCAAGAGGTTCGCGACCACTTGCCGAATCTCGCCTTCGATTGCATAAATCTCAGGATCTTGACGAATCTCTAGATTAATTTCGACCGATCTATTTCTCGCTTTCTGCGAGAACACGTTTGCGAGCGACTCCGCAATCTTTCCAACGGTTAGCGGCTTGGCCCCATTTTTTTCTCTATAGAATCCGAGAGTCTGCTTACTGAGAAATGACACCCGATTCAGTTCTTCATCCGCTTGGGTAAGAAACGACTGGATTTGCGCCGGATCACCGGCGGACCGCGCCAAGTATAGAAGGTTCGTAACTGCTTCCAGCGGATTATTGATCTCGTGCGCAATTGTAGCTGCTAATCGTCCTACTGCGGCCAGCCGCTCTGTCATGCGAAGAGCCTGCTCCGTTTGCTTTCTCTGCGTAATGTCTCGAACGATCTTTGACGCTCCAACGATTCGGCCATTTTCATCGCGTATAGGAGAAATAGTCAGAGCTACGTCAATCCGTCTGCCGTCCTTAGCAACTCGAACGGTCTCAAAATGCTCGATCCGCTCGCCTCTCGCAATCGTGGCAAGAATACGATCTTCATCATCCTGCAACTCAGGTGGGATGAGTTTTCGAATAGGTTCGCCGATAATCTCCTGCGGAGCATAACCGAATAAGTATTCCGCTTGGCGGTTCCAGCTCTTCACAATTCCGTTGAGATCCTTACTGGCAATAGCATCTTCCGACGACTCGACAATCGCCGCGAGATGACGTTGGGCTTCTTCCGCAGTCTTGCGTGCGGTGACCTCGATATTGATTCCCGCGATGCATTCAGGAGTTCCAGATTCATCTTTGAAAACTTGCCATCTTCCCAAAATCCAGTGTGTACTTCCATCGGGCCAAATCGTCCGCCATTCTGCCTGGACAGGAGCACCGGTCCGAAGCGCCAAATCAATCTGCTTGGCAACATTCGGCCTGTCCTCGGGATGAACCATGCGCTCCCATTCTTCCCGCGTACCAACGAATGTTCCATGAGCCAAGCCGTACATTTCTTCAAGTTCAGGGCTCCATCGGTTTTCATTGGTCTTCAAGTTCCATTCGAATGTGCCGATTCCCGCAGCCTGCTGAGCCAGGCGCATGCGTTGCTCGTTAGCGTGCAACACTCGCTCCGCTCGCGCACGATCCTCAAATTCCTGGTGTCTCGAAATGATGATGGCTGCGGCGTTAGTCAGTAGATTACCCAGTTGAAGATCGCGCGAGGTCGCTTGTCGCGGTTCCTTGAAATACAAAGCAAACGTGCCAATCGCCTTTCCCGTCGACGCCTTGACGGGAAATGACCAGCAAGCGCGATATTCGTATTGCTCGGCGAGCCAAAGCCATGGTTTCCACCGCGGGTCTTCACAAACATCCGGAGTAATTCGCGGCTCGCCAGTGTGGGCTGCCAAGCCGCAGGCAAGCGAATCAGAGCCAATCTTAAAACCGTCGACGCATTGTGCGTACTCCTCGGTCATTCCTACAACATTGTGCAACTCTTTGCCTGCCTTGTCGGCTATGTAAAATGCGCATCTTACTTCGCCCCGATATTGCTTTTTGGCGGTGCGAATAAGCAGATCGAGAGATTCCGAGAGCGCAGCACCACTTACAGCGGCCTGAAACGCCTGCTTCTGACCCGTCAGCCAAAGTTCGGATTCACGCAGCGACTCTTCAGCGCTTTTCCGGGTCGTAATATCCGTGAACGCCCCGACGAGGCCGCCCGGCTGCCCGTCTTGGTACTGCATCTTGGCTCGCCCGTAAAGCCAACGGTTACCCCCGTCGGCCGAAGTGACTCGGAATTCCATTTCGAAATCGGCACCAGCGCGACTGGCATCGATGCCGAAACCTACGCGGGCCTTGTCATCTCCATGGACCCGAGAAACGAGGTCCTCCATAGTGGCTGGGATTTGCTCTGGCTCCAACCCAAAAAGCCTTTTCAGATTGTCGTCCATTTGAAGCAGGTCTGTCGTGGGATCCCATTTGAATGTGCCGGTGCCAGAGGCTGCTAATGCCACGTCCAGTAGTTCCTTGTTTCGACGCACCTCTTCGCCTGCGTAACGTACCTTCTCGGCTGCTTGTTTTTGGTCGTGGATATCGAGACAGCCGCCTACATAGCCTTCAAATGTTCCATCAGCGGTGTATCGAGGAACACCATGATCGAGAATCCAGCGGTATTCGCCGCTGTGATGACGAAGTCGGTATTCCATTTCAAACGGCTGCCGGTTATCGAAGTTGCTGACATAGATATCTTGGCAACGCTCAAAGTCATCAGGGTGGACGTTCTCTGCCCAGCCATTGCCGATTTCCTGCTGAATTGTTCGTCCGACGAACTCCAACCAGCTCTTGTTGAAGTAGTAGCAAAGCTTGTCTGTGCCAGACAGCCAAATCATGACTGGGGCGGCTTCCGTAATCACGCGTAGTTGCTGTTCACTTTGCCTGAGTGCATTCTCCATAATCCGCTGTTCGGTGACATTGCGCGTGAAACAGCGGGTGTGAATGAATTTGCCATCCTCAAACAATACACTGGAATCTATGACGACGTAGCGGATCGAGCCGTCTTTCGCACGTAACCGTGCCGGGCGTTCGCGAAGCTTCTCACCACAACGGAGGCGATCCAGGATGTCGTCAAGTACCGACGAATCGATGTGAAACTCCGAGATGTTGTGGCCGATGTAATCTTGAGCCGAATAACCAAGCAGGTCGAGTTCTGCTTGATTTGCCCAGAGAATAATTCCGTCTGGTCCAACCCAATGCAAAGCAATCGTTGCAGTCTCTGCAAGGTCGCGGAATTTCCTTTCCGTCGTTTCGATGCCGCGTCTGGTCAGAACCTTGTCAGTGACATCGACCGCGTGAACGAGAATCCCTTCCGTCGCTCCACTGGTATTTCTCACTGGCTGGTAAATGAAATCCCAATAGGATTCATCAGAAAGCCCTCCGGATGTTCGATTCAAAAGGGCCTTCATCTCACGGCCTACGTATGGCTGACCAGTTCGGTTTACCTCATCTAAAAGTTTCACGAAGACCTGAGTCTCGAGTTCGGGAAGGCTTTCAAGAAGGGTCTTTCCGATGAATTGAACTGGGCTCTGCCTTCCAGTCAGACGCACATATTCATCGTTGATGTAGCTCCACCGGTGTTCAGGGCCAGTCAGAAGGCCGATAGCTACGGGAGCGTGGGCGAGTAATTCTCCAATGCGACTGCCTTCAAATACCGCCCCGGCGGGTGTCTGTGTTTTCCTCCGAGCTGACCTCGGTCGCGTATTCGTCAATCTCACCTGAGTAGTCACTCACGGCGCTCCTATCATATCAGCGCTGGTTTCGGTCGATTTCCAAGCGCTGTGGGCGTCCAATTATGAGGGCGCGAAATACTTGCGACAGAGGAATTTTGACTGGCAGTCTGCGTTAGGGCTGAATGCGGAAAAGGCTGTCGCAGTGGATGCACCTGACACACCTCGCCCCCCAAACGGCAGAGTGATAGTTTTGATGGCATGACAGTCTTCGCCGGTTGCTTTCGATCTGGTCGAACACAAAGAAAATTCCGGCTGACCGACGTAGGTAGAATTTTCGTCGGGTCGTTCGCACCTTGCTGAATGAGGTACATGAGGTTGGTCAATGACTCCAGCAAAAGAACGCCGCCCTTGACCCGGTTCCTCGCTTGCCGGAAAATGCCAAAAATCGGGGGCGAAGCACTTTTGAAATCGCAAATGCCAGAGGCTCTCTGTTGAGTCTCTGTAATCAGCTTCCGGCCCATCAATCAAGCTCGGGAGAGCCTTGACCGCCAAAAACTCTAGTCGCGGTTGATACAGAAATCCGGGGCGCCTCATGAATATAAAATCGTTTCCGGTTGTGTGCGGATTTAGGGAGCAGATCAGAGCGCTACGGTCGTGAGCATTGTGACCGGTTTCGGCGAATTAACGGCTATGGCTTTCGACTGGTGTCGGGACGGTAGGGCCGACCGCACTGGTATTTTTGGCCGATTGCCATCTTCGGTTATTTCGTGCAGTTACTGGCCGTGCCAGCGTTGGCGCTGGTGAACAATTGGTCGATGGCCGCGGCACTGATTATTCTCGAACGCAGCAGCAGAGCGACACGGAATTTTTGAGCCATTCTTTACCACCAAGGGAGAGAACGGGACCGGGCTGGGAGCGGGATTGTAGACCGATTTGGCGGCTCGACTCTCACGCGAAGTAGCCTGCGTCCGGGCAGACGCGGAACTTGCTTTTCGATTTGTCTGCCCGTTAAACCCTAACGAGAATTAATCTCGCGGGTTTTGCACTGGTGACTTCAGGCCAACGCATTTATCGAGCTTGGGCTGACACTTGCGGTCGGAAATGACGGATTGTGTCAGTTCGTTAAGACCACATGTTCGTGGTCGAGGTCCAACATCCGACACTTCAGGACAAACACCTCGCATGTTCCCTTCACTGCTTAGCAGCTTTCCTCATCTCATGCCGCCAAGGCTAGAAGAGGTTATCTTTGCGTCTGTTGCCAAGCAACGCTACCCACCGGAACATCATCGAGCATGTCGGGGCGTATTCGCGCATTTCCTGGGCTTTCTGCTTGCACGCAGCACATGTCAAGTCCCACATTCGCCGAGGCTTTAGTTAACTGCAGTCCCGCTCCGTCGGGCCTTCTTCAGGGGAGCAATGATCGCGCAGCTAGTAGAACACAGACTCATGCCGTACATGAGCGACGGAACCATCTGTAGCGTTCCGTCAGGAGACGTCTAGAACCCTTCGGCCCCTCAGGATCGTGGACAGAAGGAGAGGATCTCGATGAAGAGTCGCAAGGCGGTGTTCGTCAATCCGTCACGTATTACGACAGGTTCCGCCTTTGTAATGCCGGCGGCGCAAGCAACGCTTGCCGGAGCGGTTCCCGGGAGCTTGGACATCGAATTAGACGTCGTCGACGAGGCGATCGAGCGGTTCGATCCGATGTTGATCAACGCCGGTGACATCGTCTGCGTAAGCGCTCTTACCAACAACGTTCGAGAGGCGTACCGCGTCGCTCGACAGGCTAAAGAGAGGGGCGCAACAACTGTTCTCGGCGGCCCCCACCCGACACTCCTTCCAAGCGAAGCCATTCGCTACGGCGCGGATGCTGTGGTACGAGGCGATGGCGATACGATCATCGGGCGCGTGCTCGAGGATTGCATCACAGGCAGGATTCCCGTTTGCAGGGTTTATCAGGATCCTTCGGGACAACCATTTCGGGTCTCTGGAGAGCAGATGGCGTACCCTCGCCTCGACCTCATGAAGATGGACCGCTACGTCGCCGCAAGTCTGCGGAGCGCGCAGGGTTGCCGGGAACATTGCAGCTTCTGTACGGTTCCGGTGATTAGCGGTCACGCCGTACGCGACCGTTCCGTCGAAGTGGTTGCGCGCGAAGTCCGGGAACTCTATCGACGGAAGATCCGATTCGTGATTTGGGGCGCCGATAATCTCGTGCAGTATCCACGTTCCCTCGTCGAGAGTGCGCGTCCCGCCGAGCGCGCAGTGTTCGAGGCCGAGAGAGAGCGTTCCCTAAAATTCTTCCGAAGGTTCGGCGAACTGACGGGCGACGAGCGGGTGTGGGGATTCGCGCAACTCACGTTGCGATTGCACGATGACCCGGAAATGCTGCGGGCCCTGAGCCATGACGGCGCGATCTGCGCAGCGCTTTTCGGTATCGAATCCGTGGATCCAGCGGCGCTCAAGCGGATGGCCAAACAGTGGAACGGCACCCGAGACGAGATCGTAGAAAAGGTCCGACGGATTCAGCACGGTGGGATTCATGTGCTCGGCTCGATGATTGTAGGCTTGCCGACGGACACGCCCGAAACGATGGAGGCAATGCGGAAGTTCGCCGTGGAATCGGGTATGAGCGTCGCTCAATTTCCGATCTACGAGGTTCTTCCCGGTTCCCCGGACTATGCCCAGGCAAAGCGAGAGCTTGCGGAGAGAAAAGCCTCTGCACAAAATCTTCCGATCTACTCGCGAGAGACGCAAGTCCCAAGGGTGCGGCTGCTGCGGGACGAATATTGGCTGGAGAGCGATACGTCGCCCCACCTCGAGCACCCGCATCTTTCGATTGCTGAGATCAGAAAACAAGGACAGAAAAGCTGGCGATATTTCTATCGTTTGAGGTTCCTTTTTGGGAATGGCATCCGGTATCGCTGGCCTGTCAGAAGGACCGCGGTGTATGCCCTCGTGTGCAAGGCATTCGCGACATTCTATGGGGGCGCCGTCGGCCTTTCGGCGGACAGCGTGCGGGTTGGGAATGCGTCATTCATGATGAGAAAGCTCATGGCGGCAGCAGCGTGGGGAATGCGCAAGATCCCTCCTCCTTCGAGGGTATCCTGCGTGGCCACTGGCGACGACAAACAAGTCGCGGCGCTCAATACACAAGCCAGTTAGTGGGCGGATCAGTGCCCGACTTTAATGGGCGGGTTGGTTCTTGGTCAACTTCGATGTGGCGGGGACATAGCGTCGGACTCTTGGTAGCAGCACCTGATAGCCTGTCATGCAAGCGAACACGCTCGCCTCAACAAAGGCGTTATCGCTTTCGGCTATCTCGACTTTGTGATCAAGAGACCCTGGTCCAGCAGAAGAACGACGGCTGAATTGTCATGATGATCAACTCGCGAACCTTGCAGCTGAATTGGTCAGAAGAGGATGGCCACTATATTGTAGGGCAAGCAACGACCGGGGAGGTGGATACCGCGGGCCTGGACAAAGGAAACGGTGAAAACCCGGTAGGGAGAGCATAAATTCAGACTGACGATCTTTACCATTTTGCTGTTCGATCCATCAAGATTCCGCGAATCGATTCATGCTCGGCCTGACCGAACGCCCTAATTCGCTTCACTCAGGCCGAGGCAGCATTTCGGCGTGGATCAGAAGTTTTTCCCTACGACCAAACGAAGGACAGGGGCTGGTTGCGAATAGAGGCTGGTCTTGACCTCAAAGAAGGTGCCATGCCGGTTTTCGAATCCCATGAGGATGTTGAAACCGGTTTCGTAGTCGAAGTTGCCGAATGAGATATCGCGTTGCTCGCTGGCCTGGGTCTTGAAGCTCTGGTGGATGAAGTTCAGTGCGGGGCCTCCGCCGATGTAAGGGGACCAAGGCCCTCTGCGGGCGCGCGGAAACCTGTAGACGGCTTCAAGGTTGAGCGCGACCATGTCGGTGATCTCACCCCACGAAAAATCGGCGTTAGGTCGGAAGTAGATGTTGCGGGAGAAGATGGGTCCCATCTGGGAATGAACACCGAACATGATGAGCTCCGGATCGAGGCCAATTCCGGCTCGAGCTCCCAGACGCCAGCGGCGCGCTTCGTGTTGTATATCGCGCTCTACGTTGCGCACCTGAGGAGGAATGGTGGCGGCATTTCGATTCGGGGAGCCGGCAGTGCCTGAGGAGCCGGGAGTGCCGCTACCTTGCGCTTGGTCTGTGACGGTGACGTTTGTCGCGTGGCGGGCGCCAGTATCGTCGGCCTGATCGGAATCGACCCGCACCCGGGAGCCCACGGCGAGAGTACGGGGTTTATTGGTGTCGCGATCGAAGGTGAATACGTGAAACTGATCGTCGCCGGACTTGACTACAAAGTTGCTCCGACTTGAGGCAACTACTGTTCCATCAACTGTGGTTTTGTCCTGATCCTGCGAGGATGAGTTGTCTTGCTGAGAATAGGCCGAGGATGGGAACAACGTGCCAACGATGAGCAATGAACATAGGGTGAAGAGTTTTCGCGTAGACATCGGGGGGAGTCCTTTGTGGCAGCAATTTGCGGATGAAGCTGGCGCTTCAAATGGTGTCCGAGGTGAACCGATTGCGGGCAGGGTAACTGTCTTCGGCTCCGAGCAAGACGATGACTGTGATGAAGGTTGCACCGGTGAGGTTGGTTCGAATGATTGTGCAACTGCCTCCGACGCCATCCCGGCAGCCTCCAGATCTCCCGATCTCTCTCCTCACGGTGGCGGATGTGATAGACGTCGCGTGCGGAGCACTCTTAGGTTGTGCGTGTTCTACCGCGCAAGAAGTGAAACACGATCGAAATTAGTGGCGAGTATCAGCAAGATGTGAATCAAAAAACGGCGTGTGGTGTAAAGCCTCTAGTACAACTTGGCAAACGTGACCTGCGCGATCAACTTCGCGCAGGTCATTCTTTGACTTTTGTATAGTCCATTGCCGCGGGGAAAAAACAGCGGCAGGGCAGTTGTCCACGCCAAAGCGAAGCCCTGGTGAAGGCCCAGGGGGCTCAATCCCGCTTCCTCGGTGCAAATCGATTGAAATCGCCTGGGTTGCACTGGTGCACTCCCCCACCGCATCGACGCTGTAGTCGAAATTGATCCTTTAGAAGCCTCAATGTTCAACTGCTTTCAAAAGCCTCCCACAAGGAACCACAAGGATCTCCGGGTAGAGAACCTGGTCCCGAACCGGATTTCACGATTTATAGAAATCTATAGAATTATGTAGAGTGTTAAGCCATTGTTGTTGGATAGGTTGCAGGCTGCCCGTTGATCCCTATTGATTTCCATTGAACGTGGATGCTGTCACCGCCACAGAATCATCTACACCTTCGGTACGCGCTCTGCCAAACCCGACCCGACTGACCGAAGGCATTCTTTGTTCTGATTTGATCCGACCGAAGAGTAGATGAAATAATTGCGAGTAAAGCCACTTTCGCTGAGCATATGCCCTACGAAACAATCGTCGATGCGGCCCAGATTCTCCGCTCAACACTCTACATCTTGGAGCACAGCGAGTTTCCAGAGAGACGCTCGAAACCAATTGCTGATGTCATAAAACAGTTGCGTACCGCTGTCGCTGATCTTGAATCGTCAAAAGGCGAATCGAAGATGCGCGTGCGAAAGAGTACTGTTGCTGACGGGGACTGAACGAACTCTGCTTGCATCAAGAGGGCCGCTCACTTTGAGCGGCCCTTGGTGTTTCGGAACTGACGTAGACTCCCGTTGAACGACAGCTTGGCCAAACCGAGCGGAACCAGGAAATCTGCCCGGAAACCCGCAGTAGGCTGCAAAGATGATGTTTCATTGGGGCTGTAATCCCTCTGTTCCCTTTTTTGGGGGTGTTGCCTTGAGTCGCCAGTGCGTCGCAAGCCGTTATTTCTGCATCCGCAGACACGAGGGCTTGTTCATCTGATCTTCCCGAACGGCGATACGATGGTCGGGGAAGATCCTTCGACCCCCTCAGACCTTCAGAGTTCCGGCGGCACCAGAAGACTACAACGACAAACAGAAAAGCCGCTGACCCAATGCTGGTTGGCACCGGATAGAGGCTATCTGTCCTTGCGTGATTTAAGTTATTGACTCCAATCCACAGCTCTTACGTTGAGGAATGCTGTGGCTATGAATGTATGATCTCTATATATGAATAAGCCTTGATGAAAAGCGCCAAAAGGCGACTTCTGAATTGGCACATATTGCAGGCTAGCTGACGCCTACAGTTCCTTTAGCGAGGAGAAAGCGTTTGGTTTCCTGCAATATTCCTTCGGGGACAAAACTGCTCTTTCGCGCGAGAGCCGCGAACTCGCGAATCGCCCGAGCCAGATCTCCGGTTCCTCTCACTTCCGCCATCGCCTGAACATCGGTGATACCCAGTTTCCTCAGCAAAAGATCCCATTTGCTTGGTTCAGGAATCGCCAGAGAAGAGTCATTGAGATGGCATTGTTCAACAAACGGTTTTGAGACGACCTTAGCTAGAGTTGCAATTGACAATTTCAGACCTCCTGGGATGCGATTTCTCGCATTCTGCCGCCTCTTGGGGTTGATTGATGTGATACAAATCACGTCCACGATTAAATTGGGTTACCGAAGTGCTCGGTTAGATCACTTACACCTCATGCGATGACTCCCATTGATTTCAGGTTCGATCAGCGAGTCGGAGCTTTTGCGATTGCTTGTCTGAGGAACGAGTCAACGGCACTCCCAAACATCGAATTGCGTGCTGGCGATAGTGTAAGGTGGGAACTCCGCAGCTCTTGAAGCCGCGCGAGAGCCGAACTTGGGCGCGCCGATCATTTCACAGTGCCCTGGCCTTGTTAACACCTGCATGCACGATGCGTGGGCTGCGTACGATACTCGAGCTGTCGGAACCCCATTGGCTGGAGTTCCGCGCCATCCCGCGGCTCAGCGGACCTTGGCCAACAAACAGCAGGCCATTAGCTACGCTGCCTATTGCGCGCTCGCGGATGTGTTGCCGGCCGATACAGACTCTGTTTACTAGCCGCTGGTGAGGGCGGTCCGTTACGATCCCGACGACCATTCCAGCGACATCGAAACTCCTGCAGGTATCGGAAACGCCGCGTGCGCCGCAGTCCTGGAATTTCGCCAACACGACAGGACGGAGTAGGATTGCCGACCGTGGTGCCCACCCATGCTACCGCAAAGCTACGGCGTAAATCCGGTCAATGGATAGCGGACCATCGTCATCGCTTATTTAGCAGGAAATCCGCTGCAGTTCCTCGTCCAGTGCGCCCGGGCTAATCGGTTTCGAAATATATCCATTAAACCCTGAGGACAATATCTTCTCACGGTCGCCTCGCATTGCGTATGCGGTTACAGCCATGACTGGCAAATCGGCGAGAATGGGATCTTGGCGAATTCGCGCGATGGTATGAAAGCCATCAAGAATCGGCATGTTCAGATCGAGCATCATTATGTCGGGTACTCGATCGGCTATTTTCTTCAGCGCTTCTTCACCGTCACAAGCCTCTACAACGAAAAATCCTCGCATCTCGAGCAATTCTCGAAGGAGTTCGCGATTGACCGCATTATCTTCGGCAACAAGAGCCGTCTTCACTTCGGTTGCCTCACCGGCGAGTCGTTGTTTAGCACTCTGCCGATTTCCGAAATCAGATCGGTCCGGCACGGCTGGTTTTTTTCAAACAGCGCTTGCGTCTGAGAAGCCAACAAATCTCGTTCCTCAGGCGTAAGAGTTTTTCCCGTCATCACAAAAATGGGAAGGTTTTGGAGAGCGGCGTTATCGCGCACGTGCCGAATCACCTCAAAGCCGTCCATACCAGGCATGAGGAGGTCCAAAAGTAGAGCATCGACGGCACCGGCCGATAGCAGTTCCAACGCTCTTGAGCCGGTCTGGACACCCTCCGTTCGGTAACCCTCTGCTTGGAGGATCTCGGCGGAAAGCTCGAGACTCTCGGGGTCGTCATCCACCAGGAGGATTCTCGCAGTGCCAAGGGTGGATGGCAACAGATGCTTGCCCAGACTCTCCAGTAGAACGGATTTGGGGATCGGCTTAACCAGATAGTCGGCAGCGCCCAGAGCAAAACCGATTTGCTTTTGGTCGACAACCGACAAAATTATCACCGGGATATGGGCTGTTTCGGGTGCCCTTCTCAGGGCAACGAGCGTCTCAAATCCATTTCCCTTCGCCATTAGAACATCCAGAATGATCGCCTGCGGCCGTAGGCGGTTAGCTTTCTCGATCGCTTCGGTCCCCGATTCGGCCGTCGCGATCTGATATGTCGGTGCCAAGTAGCTGGTCAAAAGCTCGCGCGCCGCAACTTCGTCGTCAACGATCAAGACAAGTGGGCTGAAGCCACAGGAGGTGTCGACCCTAATCGTGGGGTCCGGAAGGTTTGTCTCTTCAATCAGGGCCCGCTCTCCAATTGGAAAAGAGACAGTGAACTTGCTACCGCTGCCAGATTCGCTTTCGAGCCAGATGCATCCGCCCTGCTGTTCCACCAATCGCTTGGTGATGGCCAGGCCCAATCCAGTCCCTCCCTCGCTGTTCATGCTGCCTTCAAGTTGTCGGAATTCTTCAAAGATCACTGTGTGGTCTTCAGGACGAATTCCAATTCCGGTGTCCAGCACCGAAACACACGCCCTGCCACTCTCGACGTAAGTCTCGATTAGAACGTTGCCACCCCTCGGGGTAAACTTGACCGCATTAGAGAGTAGGTTGTAGAGAATCTGTTTGAAGCGAATCCGATCCGATCGAATGGCGACATCAGTCTTGAGGTTTTCATTCAACGCTATATTTTTTGCGTTGGCAAGCGGGCGAATGATCGACAGCACTTCCGAGAGCGCGCTCTTAATCTCAATGTCTTCAAAGCGGAAATCAAGTTGCCCCGCTTCGATTTTCGACAGATCCAAAATGTCATTAATCAACTGCAATAAGTGAGCTGAGCCCTGCTTGATGTGGTGCACAAACCGCTGCTGCTTTGCGTTGAGTTCGCCTGCAGCCTGATCCGCCAAAAGATCCGAGAAGCCAACAATGGCATTCAGCGGGGTTCGCAACTCGTGGCTCATATTTGCAAGAAAGCGGCTTTTGAGCTGGGTAGCTCTCTCCACCTCCCGGTTACGAAGATCGAGTTGCTGATTAGCAACGGCAAGTCGCTCGGTAAATTGACGCTTCTCTTCCTCGTCACGCATCCGTTGCGTGACGTCAACTGCAACAACCACCTCTGCAGGCCGGGCGCAGAAGCTTAAGGAGTACGAAGTGATTTCCACGTTGAGGATCGTACCGTCCTTGCGGCGATGTCTCCAAATACCCGAGCCAGCCTTTCCGTCTTCGATACTAACGGAGCCGATCATCTTTTGCACATCTTCCTGCGGCCGAATGTCTTTGATCGTCATCGCAAGGAATTCTTCTTGTGAGTACCCGTAATTGCGTATTGCAGCGCCGTTGACGGCCAGAAATTTTAAAGTCTCTCTATCAAAGACCCAAGTCGGATGAGGATTGTTTTCGAACAGTTTCCGGTGCCTTTCCTCGCTCTCGTGCAGACGCTCTTCTGCTCGTCGACTCTCGCTCACATCCCGGGTCACTTTTGCGAATCCGCGAAGGTTTCCCTGATCGTCCTTTAATGCAGTTAACACCACGTTGGCCAAAAACTGGCTTCCGTCCTTTCTTACTCTCCAACTCTCTTCCTCATAGCGGCCTATATCTGCGGCGATCTCCAACTCCCGCTCGGGTTTTCGAGCTTGGAGATCTTCTGGCGTATAGAAGCAGGAAAAGTGACGCCCGATGATTTCATCGCTCTTATAACCCTTGATGCGTTCGGCTCCCTGATTCCAGGTGCTGACGTTTCCAGAGCGGTCCAAGAGGAAAATGGCATAGTCTTTGATGCTATCGACCACCCGGCGAAATGGCTCTTCGCTCGACATTGGGCTGCTTACCGCAGGTGACTGCGGCGGAGAAGATCGTTGGTCTGTTTCAGCAATAATTCTTCCTGACTTCATAGATGCACTCAGCGTCCACTTCGTAGTTCGCGACGCGATGTTGTACTGGGAGAGACTTCGCTTGTTTCGCCGTGAATGAATTCTGCAAACTCGTCGAAGACCAGAGGATCCCACCAGCCTCTTTCGATCTCCGACCTCATGGTTTCGAGGGCTCGATCGATCGGGAAGGCCGGCTTGTATGGTCTCTCGGTCGTAAGAGCGTCGTACACGTCGACGATCTGGAGGACACGCGCAGTCATTGGGATCCGATCGCCTTTGAGACCGTCTGGATATCCCGAGCCGTCGAGCCTCTCGTGATGATGACGAATGATGGGCAGGACGTTCCGGAACGATTTCAATGGCCTGCAAATGCGCTCGCCGATGACAGGATGCTCGCGCACAATCTTCCATTCATCGGCAGAGAGGGAACTCGGTTTGAGGAGGATCGAGTCCGGAATGGCGATCTTGCCAATGTCGTGGACCACCCCTGCCCGGCGAAGCGCGAGCACCTGGTCCTCTGGCAACCCAAGATGGTAGGCCAATCCGGCGGACAACTCCGATAACCTCTCGCAATGACCATGAGTGTAAGGATCTTTGCCTTCGATACTCTGAGCGAGAGTGAACAGAACCGACTCGGCGCGCTCGAGTTCGTCGGTTCGCTGCTTCAGCCTCAATGAAGAGGCGACTCGTGCAAGTAATTCCGCTTGATCGACCGGCCGGGTCAAGAAATCGTCCGCTCCGGCTTTTATTCCGTCGAGCCGGTCCTGTTTATCGGAGAGTGCCGTGACCAGGATGACTGGAATGAGACAGGTGTCGGGATCAGCCTTTATACGGGCACACAACTGGAACCCGTTCAAGTGCGGCATCATGACGTCTAGCAACACCAGGTCGATTCCCTGTCTCCTCAGCTGCTGCAAGGCCTCTCGTCCATCCGCCGCTGTCACAACCTTGAAGCCTTGGCTCGAAAGAAGCTCGTCGAGTAATTCCCGATTCGGTAAGTGATCATCGACCACCAGAATGGTTCCGGATTTAACCGGATTGTCGGGTAAGAGCACGCGCCACCCCTGGCTGCCCCAGACCTATCCACCTAGTGCGGGATGCGTCCCGATCCTAGGCCTATAAGTCGGGTCTGGATGAAGAAAGCCCAACCACTATATTGCGTCAGTTACAGAAAGGCTGACTATATGTCGCGTGAAGAAAAGCCGTTACTTAAGTGGTAGAGACGAGTTTTTTGTGATCTGCGGCTAGGAGTACCGGCGCTCGTGGGGTCCTGTCCCCGAATGCACTGCGAACAACGACAACCCTCGTCAGAACTTCAGGTTGCGCTTTGCGAGCATCATCATGCAGGTTCCGAACGTGCCGTGGATTAAGCGTGCACTTGATCCGCAGAGCAGCCGCCCAGATTTTGGGCAATGGGTGTGGCCTTTCAGAACGGTTCCCGTCAGATCTATGGACTCAGAATTCAGGAATCTGACGATGTCTAAATGGAAATACCAAAATCTCGGTGATGTACCGGCGAAAGCCCAGAATACATAAGGCTGGACGGAGGTGAAGTAAACATTGCGCCAAGGTCACAACCGAAGTCGATGTCATTTGTCGAAGCACGCGGCCCTCTTCGGCCCTTTTCTCGCGGCAGGAACTAACGAGGCAACCGCCTCCACCGAAAGTCGAGCAGACCCCTCTCAAGAAAGAGCCAAGCTCTCGACCAAGGGCATCGTCCACAGCTGCGTTATCGACGATTTCGCCTAACAAGACCAAGCATGACTGCGAAGGTGACTTGCAGGTCGGCACATTGCTGCATGCTGTTCAGCCATTCGGCGCAGCGGTTGTTACGTTTTATGCGCAATACGGATTGACAGTGCCGTCGACGTCGCTCGATGTCCTGTTGGCTGAAATTCGGACCGTAATCTCGGTCACTACATAACGCGACGTCCAATGTTTCTCAAAGTTGGTAATGTCGTTATCCGCCCTAAGGCTTATATCCAAATAGCCGCGCTCCCCGTCACAACAGATCGGCTGCTGCGTTGTCCAAGTCAAGCTACGCGCGCAGGAGATCCTGGCGCGCAGGGCTGGCGGGACTTCCGATCCGCACAGCACCTCCGCGATGAAGCATTCAAGTGATTTTCTGTCCACGGCAGTCAGCCGCTCGAGAAAACAGCGGAGGCACTCGGTTAGGAAGTTCTCCAAAGGCGAGTGGCCCTCTCGAGAGGTGTACTTGAACAGGCGTGTAAAGAGCGAGGTCATGGCAACCGAAAATTTGCACTCCCGCTGAACTATCCCCCAGCATACCGTTGGAGGTACCTCGAGCGCCGCGCCGCTGGTGAAGCACCAGGGGCTCATCACCGTTTCCTCGCCGGGAAGTCTATTGAAATCCCTGGGGTTGCTCTGGTAGGCCTTCCTGACAATCGGCGCCCTGTAGTCGAAATTGCTCCCTCACAAGCCTCAGAATTCAACAAGCTTCAACAGCGCCCCACAAAGAACCACGAGGATCTCCGGGTAGAGAACCTGGTCCCGAACCGGGTTCGATGGCTTTTTGAATTTTGTTGAATTTAAGTGTTTTTAACTCGTTTTGATTGAATTGCTTAAGGCCCTGTTGTTGAAGGCTATTGGACCTTGGTGCTCTTGGATGCTCTGCCAGCTACATATTCGACTACAACAAGCAATCTCAGTACACACAACCCCGCCTTGCCGTTCTAGATCCGAAGTTTGAGAAAACGTGGGATTCAAACGGTGGGCCAGATCGAAAAGGAGAGCAAGATTTTGGCCTCAAGTTCCGTATGTCGATAGTCATAAGGCTGCCACGATCGGAACGCCGAGATCGATTTCATTGTGGGCCGGAGATACGGAGATACCGGTGTCTTGGACGATGGAGACACTGGTCTAGAGCGAGGTTTCGCTCCGCCTCGGCCAGAAGCTCAAATGTGCGCCTGATCATATCCTCGAAAGGCATATACGGTGATTGCTAAACTTCTGCAACACGAGAAAACGCTTTGGAGTAGATACAACAGAGTTTGCGCATACATCGGTCAATCCGGTAAACCCATTCTGCAGATCCATGCGGGAGGGATTGTTAAATATAGCCAATTAGCCTCCGAGATTCTGTTCAATTTTGCTCAAAATGGACGACTGATTGAACATCAGAAGGAGTCACGGGAGACTCGAGGTGGTCGTTTCTCCCCCTATCTAAACGTGCGCATTGGAAGCATGGCCTATTCTCCGCAGAAGCAAAACCGGAGGCCGGGGATTCGCTGCTCTGCTTTCTGTGCCTGTCGCCATCTACAGCAAGCTGGCCGTCGTCGCGTTGCATCATCGGGACGCACTATTATGTAGGCCAAGCGACTTATGGCAAAGCCATGCACCAGGAAGAAGGGTTCTGAGCCGCCCGTTTGCGACGTTCATAACGTACTACTGGTACGGAAGGAACTCCCCGCTGAGATGATTGCGGAAGGCTACAAGGGCTTCACTTTCCTAGTCTGCCCAGTGAGCGGGACAGTTTTGGACGATGAAATACACGCATAGGCTCCCGTCTTCGCCCTGCCCAGATGACTCCCTTATGGGCGGCTACGGAGCAACTCTTTGCCGTGGCGACTGCACCTGACTGGCTCGATAAAGACTCATGGGCTCACAGACGTGAGCAGATTCATGGCTTGCTAGTTCCCGTTCATTCTGAACCGTGGCTATGGTCGCGAAACATACCCTGCAGATCGAATCGTGTGTACCGTCTGGATTGTGTCGATGTGGGAAGCTTGGCCTCAATAGCGTGAGCATATACAACCCCCTCAACAATAGAGATTTTGCTAACATACCTGCATCTGTGCGGCTCGTCTGTGCAATTTAGCTCTAGGAGAGCTGATTTTTTATCGGTACTCTCAGAAGACCTCACAAATCGACAAATTGGAATCCATAGTTCCGTCTGGATTCATGTGATGAGCAAGCTTCGGAGATTCCATCACGCGTAGCGACCTCTCGCAAACTCTGCCGGAGTCCAAAGCCTGCTTGAAATCGTAGATTCTCGCCGGATACCCGGGAGTGGTCAAATACCTTGCGAAATATTCCTACTGCAACGGCGTAATTGAAGTGGCGCAATCTCCCTTATAGGCATCTAATCGTGCGCGGTATATTTCGGTGCGTGCGAACCGAAATTTGGAATTTGGACGATGGCTGCTCTGAAAAGTGCCGACCAGTTGAAAGCTACATCCGGAGCTTGCCTCATCGATTTTCTCCGTACGGACTTGGCGATGTGCTCGACATTCGCTGATGTCGCGAAAGAGAACTCTCAAGCGACCACCAACGTGCTCTCGAAGCGTTCAACAGGGCTGTACGCGGATGCGAAGTCTTCGCGCAATTTGATTCGAGGGTTCACGATGAGACGAAGCGACAAGAAATTGAGCGGAATTTAGACATGCTCCAATCTCGGTTAACCAATATTCAGGGTGAATTTGCCCGTTAGTCTGGCGACCGATGATGTTCATGCTGACGCTGCCGAGAAGCTCATGATTGTCTGTTTCAACTGGGAATCAACCTCGTCGGCTATGGTCATAACGTCTATTAGGAGAAGGCTGAAATCCACGACGTTCAGATTGGACTGTAAGGTATTAAAGATGCTGACCTGCAGCATGCGCGACTCTTCAACAATCATGGGAATGGTATAGCCCTGAGAGCGACGGCTCTTTCCGTGTTCGACAGCACCCTTCGACACTTGCTTCGTTCCAAGGCTCCGAGGTACCCGCAAGCGGTGAACAAGTTCTCGAATCAGCAACGGGAGGTGTCCCGTTCGCTTGTCATGGCCGAGAACTAAGTGGTTCAATTCATCATCTTCTTCAACTCGCGAGAGCCAATCGGCAATTGTAGTTTCGGCCTCGCGCTCCAATATGGAAGCCACCCTCTCTGTGTTTGAGGCACGTCGCGCCCCGCGATTCTTCAATTTCTCGCGAATCAATGCAAGCAATTCCGGGATGGGCATAGGCTTCACCATGATTTCGTCCGCTTGCAAGAGGATGGCGTCCATCGCCTCCTTCAAGGCCGGATAGCCTGTGAATAGCAGAGTTACGGCATCAGGGTGGCGATGTCGCATTGCGCTGACGATGGTGAAGCCGTCACCTGCTCCGGGCAAATGCAAATCAGAAAGAAGAACGTCGAAGGCTTCTGTGTCGATAAGATGAATAGCGTCCATGACGTTCGCGGCTGTCTTCACGTCAAACTGGCTGACTTCCAGTACAGCTCTTAACGAGTCGCGTACGCTGTCGTTATCATCGACCAGCAAAATCTTCGGTCTTACCGCTCTCTCAGGCACTGTTTCTTGCACGTGATTTCATCCCACGACGCGGACGAGTACATCCCGCATCTTCAGAAAGCGTACCCGTGGCTGATGAGGAAAAAAGGTCAATATTGCTCAATGGCGTTAGATACGGATTGGCCTGTTTCGCCCAATGCCAGTATTCATGCATGGAATAGGATCAGATGGCGCTCCTCTTGTCCCCAGAGCCAGGGGCTCATTACCGTTTCGTGGGCGAAATCAATTGAAATCCCCTTCTGTTGCACTGGTACGCCTCCTCTACCATGCCGCGCATGCAGTCGAAATTGCTCCTTTATAAGCCTCAAAGTTCAGGTTCAAAGCGCCCCAAAGAGAACCACAAGATTCCGATGTTCGTTGATGCTTTGACCGAATTCGACTATAGACGAATGACTACCATGGCGTTTTGCTCAGGTTCCAATAATTCTTAAACTGCTGGATGAAATAGTCACGCCACTCGGGCAAATTCTCGGGAATCACCAGGTGCGGTCGCGAAGCCAGCGGCTCCCAAGGCTGCGACGTATACAGTTCGATCTTGACTGTCTTCGTTTCGAGTTCGGGGTCCGTGATGAAGTAGCCCACCGCGGGAAGAAGGGCCAGGAGTTTGTATTCAAAATTGTCGTACTTGTCTTTCCAGCGCCGAGCTGTCGCAGATACAAAGTCGACTTCACCCTTGAACGGATCGCGGCTGAATCGCGGATCAATGATAGAGAGCATCGCAGCCGCAGGACAATCAGGGTCAACGCCTAGGAGCTTGACCTTCCGCCCTGCCTCTAGAGCAGCCGCTAAAGAAGGACTCAAGGCCTTTGCGACAAACATATTGTCATTCCCGGATATCCAAATTTCCTCCTTAGCTGATTGCACGCGCTCTTCGACCGTGCCAATAACGTCGTCTAGTTGACTCCGCGTAAGGATCATACACCGAGACAATTCATGATCTTGCGTCGGCTGTTTTCGCGCGCCTCCCTCAATAATGGCTTGAGGCAACTCATAAGATGGCTTCTCATATTCCATCTCTTGCCGTGTGATTACGAGGTCATCATCCTCAATTCGTTCCGGCTTTACCACCAACCGATACGGCCGAGAAGCAATGAATGCTTCCCGCTCTCCTCCAAAAGCTTGGCGCAGATTCTGTATCGACTTGTAGAGACTATCTGGCGACGTCGCAGTTTCCCATGCCTCCTTAGCTAACTGCGCATCTGTGCGCCTCTCATCAAAATGCTTGATGAGAATCTCAAGAACAGATGCTTCGGGCCGTCCAAGTGGTATTTCGGCAGTGGAAATTATCTGCCGCGTCAGTGAGTCAAATACGCAGTTTCCAATCCTCCAACGCATATTTTTCTGCTCGCCTCTAAGATCGATTTCAGAATAAACCAGACCGTCTCAGGACCCGTCCAAGAACATTCAGACGCAGTTGTCTATGGTGCTCCTAGTTGGCATGAAAAAGGTCGGGTGTGTGTCACCACACCCGACCATCCCGCACTTCGCGGGAGGTGCCCACCATAGGAGAACTAAGATGGCGAACACCCGCCGGGAATCCACTGCGTCTCACCGCAGTGAAGATGCTACTGATGCAGCAGAATCGAGTCCGATTCCTGCTCTGGGCCTCGACCCCCACCTTTCTACCGCCGATCACGCAGTTCGTCAAGAAACGAGCCGTTTGGCGCTGCCCATCCGTGTGCGAGAGAGATTCCTGATTACAAGGACAGTGGACATCGCATTCGCACTTCATAACAAGACGAATGGATCCACCATCAGTCTGATTCACGGCGATATGGCGGGCCGGAGATTCTTCTCGGTCTCGATCTATCCAGAGCGCACGGTCGAGTTCTGGGCCAGGCCGAGTTGGGAGGAACTCTTTGCATTCACCAAAGCAAATTTGAACGAGCTTCGGAAGCCGGGCCATGCGCTCGGAACCTGGTTCAACGACCGCCATTTGGTTCACGTTGTTGACGTCGTCGTTTGCGTTCCGGAACGCGGTGCCGCGCTGGACCTTGGATTTCGCTTCGGTCAATTGTCTATTTTCGATCTTGAAGCGCGCCGGGAGGTTCCGGTTCCGCATCCGTTCCCCGTATCCGGCGAACTCCACGAGGCCGCCAATGACTAGGGTGCTACTCATTGACAATGACGACGCGCATGCTGGGGAAGTTAGCGCCGCTTTCGCCCGACGTGGGTTGACAACGATCCGTGTCTCCAATCATGTCGAGGCGATCAACAAAGGGCTACTGTCGGCACACGTGTGCGAGATCGTGGTCCTTGTTATGACTGATCTCTCGCACCCTTGGCTGACAATTCTCAGCAGCCTCCAAGATGCAACCCAACAGGGGTCATTCATGGAGTTGCCGCTCTTTCTTTGCGTGTCAAAGCGAGAACTCGCGGCCGACTTCCAGCTTCGGATAGAACGGATGGGGGCGCGTTATGCCTGCGAAGAATAGCCTGTCCCCCGTCCTCAAAAAAGTGGATCTACTTGTTGCGGAGATAGCACAGCTCCGGGCATCAGGGCCACATTTTCGCGTTTTGTACCGCTTCCGGATGCCGGGGAGTTCCGGTCGCCTCCCGGGGCAAGAAATCTTTGCTGTATTCCTCGTTTATCGCGGACGCGAATATCAGTTGCGGCTTACCTTGGCACAGCGCTTTGTCTTTGAATATCTTGCGAATCATTGCCGACTAGCACAGAACGCGCGCCAGATCGAGTTGGGAATCCGTGCCGACGATTTCTACAAGTTTCATGCGAAGAACGCGAACGGGCGCACTGTCCTCACGCGAAGAATCCCCCGATCCTCCATCAAGGAACACGTCAGGCGCCTGCACCAAGCGCTCGGAATCGTATTCCAGGAAGCCGGATTGGGCATTGAGCCCCGCGGTGTCCTGATCGTGCAGGACACCGTCGGAAACGAAGGCGTGTACCGGTTAAGGGCAACCTGCAGTCGAACGTATACCGATCTCACTGCCCGCGACCGTCAGCCGTTGTCGGGCTGGCGCGCTCGAATTCCGGAAGATCGCGCAGCGCCGAGTACCCCGCGAGGGTAGCGCCCGCCTGCGCGAAATAAGCCTTCCAGAAATCATGGAGGCTCTGCCAGTAACCAACCGACACGCCTGCTGCATCGACGCCTTCGGCATATACATCGACGCCCTGCAAGTCTGCGAGCATCTTCTCAGCGGTAATCTGCCTCATCGCCACAGGGGTCTGCACGATGGACGGGCGCTCAAGATTGAGCGCATGGGTCGCCTGCCTCATGTCAGAGATGAGGACTAGCACCTTGTGACTACCCCTAGGAGATTGATGGAATACTTCAGGCACAACAAGCAACGCGCCCAGAATATCGGTCTCTGCATAGCGCGGCGCGAGTCGTGCGGAGCGTTCCTGCCAAGCGTGTGTGAGTGCGGCACGCCCCCTGGCAAGGCGCTCTTTGAAGTATCCGGAGTCGCCAGAAAGCGCTCCCGAAAGGATGATGTAGGGAGTCGCGAAACTGTCGTCCGTGATGCCAATGACCGTGACCTTCGCCCCAGCCGGTAGTGTCGAGAGAATGCTCGTGATGCCCGCCACATTCTTGTCGAACTCTGCCTTGTTGTCATGACCTTTCACCGCTACGGATTTCGAGAGGTCGAGGAGAACGACGAGATCCACGTGATCCCCCGCCTGGGCTTGACCATGCGCGAGAACCCCGAGAGCGAGTGTTACCACGAGGAGCTTCTGAAGCGTTCCGCGCTTTACCCCGTTCAGGAGCGTCCGGTAGAAATCTCGCCAGAACGCGTGTTCGAATGCGGCTCCCGCATTTTCGAGCGCCCACACTTCGTGACCGTGCGCGATCATGCGTTCCTGCAGGGCAGCAAGTTCACGCCGCAGTGCTATGGGGTCCTCACCAGAAGAGGACGACAACTGGTTCGCCTCATGGAGCGCGACGCCAGCGCCAATCTCAATTGAGAAGGCAAGAAACGCCATGACGAGTCGCAACAAGCCAAGCGTACGGTCATAGAATGTGTTCTCTGTCGCAGGTGGTGGCGCAGCATCGGCGTTATCAATGACCGCCGATGGAGTACTTGTCACCTGTTGCGCAAGAAGATCTCCGCGAATCTCAGCAAGGAGGATCAAGCTCACAATGGCGGAGATGCCGGCGACGGTCGCCAGCACGTTGACGAGCCGAGGACTCGCCCATCGCTCGAGGATGCGATCAACGAGAAACGGCGTCACGATCGCAATGCCGAGGCAATAGAGCCACGCCTTCCATCCGAGCTGATACGGGTCGAAGGCGAGGACCGAGAAGATGAACGCGGCAACGGTGAGAAGTACGGCAATCACATAGCGAAAGATGGCTTTGCGTCGTTGCAGCCGAAAGTCCCCTGGCGGCGGAGCGTGGTAGATGCGTTCTTCGATGTGTCGTTTTTGCTCCTGCAACTGGCCGACTCGCGCGCGCAATGCAATAATTGCAGGTCGGTTTACCGTCTCGATCCGCTGGCGCTCGGAAGCGCAGTAGGTAGCGCCGTGGCGGTCCACGTGAGTTGCTGTTTCCGTGCCGATGGCACCGCCGGTCCCGAATTGGTCTTGTGGGTTGTTCATGGTGTTCTCCTTAAATTGAGTTCTGCTCCGGCGCTTGCCGGGATGTCTATTCGCCGTCGCTTTTCTTTCGTGGCTGTCGCTGTAGTTGCCATAGCCGCAAAACGCTGAATAGAATCGCGGCGATGATGATCCGTTGACACTGGGACATGCTCGACCACAGGTCGACAAGAACGGAAACAAGGAGCGCGGTGACGATCACGATGCCACCGATGACTATGCAATATTTGAGGGCGTCGGCAGGCTTCACGAGGCCAACAACGGTCCCCAACCCGGTGACGATAATCGCGATAGTTGCGAGCGATCCCAGAATTGACATACATCCTTGAATAAAATCCGTTTCGTACATAAAGCTCTCCGCTGATAAAAAAACGGAGCCTTACGAGAAGACTCCGGTAAAAAGAGCTAGGTTGACTCCAGGATTTTCTTCGCCTGGAGCAATTTGGTCAGCATGGACTTTTCGGTGTCGAGTTCAGCCTGCAACTCGGCGACCTTCTTTTCCTGCTTGGTGATTTGTTCGAGAACGACTTCGACCGGCGATCGTGGCGTCCACGGTTTGCGCCCGCCTTCCGTCGCTGTGGCGGAAGCCTTCTGGGCAGGGTCTGCTTTCTTTTCAGCGGTCACGATGTTCCTCCTCTTTGTGCTGTCATAACGCCTTTTGGGTTATGAGTTGAGTTGTGAAGGTACAGCTCACGCAATGCGCAGAAAGCAGCGCATCTCATCGATGTCCTGCTCCATGCGATCGAGACCGCCGAGCGCAGCGTGTTGGCGATTGTGGTTGAGATCGATCCCGACGCCTTCGAGCCGCACGATGAGCTTTCGATTACGCTCTTTTACTCGTGCGAATATCCGTTCCCGGATCGCCTGGTCGAGATCACTGGTATTAGGTTCTGTCATCGGTTCCTCCTTTGTGGACTGGTTGCTTGGTTCGCCTGTTACGGTTCGGGATTAACCGCTCCCGGATCGTCGTTACTCGTTTTGGTGGTTCCTTTGTTGGTATCCTCCGTTTTCCCCCTTTCCTTCACCGCCCTGCGCTCGGCAGCGACCCAGCGTTCGAGCTTTTGGATCGCTTCACGCTTGGCCGGAAGTTCAACATGCGTGTAGATTGAGTTCACGTCTTCGCCACTTGAGTGACCCATGAGCGCCTTGCGAATTTCCTGTTGTACCCCGGCTTCGAGCAGTCGGGTATTGAATGCGTGGCGGAGGTCATGGAATCGGATGGAGCGCAGTCCGGCTCGCCGCAATGCGCCTTTCCACGCCGTCTTGATTCTGGTGATGGGTTGCTTTTCGAACGTGAACACAAAGCCCTCTGGCCTACGGCGAGCATCAAGGTCAGTAAACAGCCTTTCGGTGAGCGGAATCTCCCGTGCTTCGCCGCCCGCCGTCTTCGAATGCGTGACGTAGAGAATCCGCCGAGCGAAGTCCACGTGCTCCCACCGCTCAGTGAGGAGTTCTCCCCGACGCATCCCGGAATCGAGCGCAGCAATAATGATTGATCGAAGATGCGGCGCGGCAGCGGCGAGGAGCTGATCCTCTTCCGCGACCGTGAGCATAAGGCGGGGCTTGCGACGCTCGCGCACCATAAGCACTCGGCTTAACGGATTCGAGAGAAGAAGGCCCTCGTCCACCGCCCAAAAGAGCATGTGACGAAGCGCTTCGAGATCACGGTTGATGGTCGTATCCGAAAGGTTCTTTTTGGTCCGGTGCCTGTGTGCCCGGTACTCCCTGGCACCCGGCTTCGTGATACGCCCGATTTCCGTCTTGCCCCAATACGGCAGCAAGAGCTTCAACCGGTCGATGTGATATGGCCGAGGAGAACCGTCCGCGAGAAAGCGTGCCGCCAACTCGCTGAACGTCATCTCCGGTTTAGGCTCTACGATCCCCTGACGCGCAAGGTTCAATTCCTCCTTGAAGCGCTGGTCGATGCGTTCAGCCGTTCTGCGGTTCGCGGTCCCGGTGGATTTCGCGTGCCGGATGCCGCCAACCCAGATGTAGCTCCAATACACGTTGCCTCGCTTGAACAGTGCCAAGTTGTCTCACCTCCTTTCTGTTTTTTGGTTTTCAAGGATCCATTGCACTACTTGGTTCCGGTAAAACGTGATCTTGCCGGTCTTACCGATCCGGAAATGCGGCAAGCCCGAAGGCAGATACCGCTGCCGTACGGTCCAGGCCGAGCAGCCGAGCAAACGGGCTACCTCGGTGATTGCGAGCGGTTCTCCCAAAATGTCCGGTGCTATGCTCATGCCGCACCTCGCACCCTCGGGCAATGCTGCGGGCAGCACTGCCCGAGGGGAGATTGAAAGAAGCCCAACCCATGCAAGCGTTTTGTGCGAATCATGAAATGTGACTTCCGCATTTCTGCCTTGCATCCGCTCCCCACCCCACCTCTACCGATCCTCACGGTGTCCTCCTTTTCCCAGGGATCTCCGAACGAGTCGCTTAAACCAGTCAGGCAGCATCGACCAGAGGACGAGGAGTGCGCAGAGGAGCAGTCCTAATGCCATAAGCGCGTCACCCGTCTGGGGCGTTGTAACGAGTCCGTAGACAAAACTCAGAACCACATAAACAATGAGCAATCCCACGAACGCCCTAGCTAAGAACTCCGTCACCTTCCACAGCGAAGCGACCTTGGGTTGTGGAGTTGAAAGCTCCCGACTACCGCACTGCGAGCAGACTTCCGCAAAGCGTGGATTCTCATGCCGCCGAGGGCAGAGCTTCACGTCGTACGTCCGACCGCAGAACTGGCAATAACGCGCGTCCCCTGCCGTTAGCCGTCCACATTCGTAGCAGTACTTCATAGGTGCTCCGCGATGAGTTGCGTTGGTGTCTCGCCCGTGGGTCGATACCAGACGGCCGCGGAGAATCCCCGATCCCGAATGGCAGCGAGCGTTGCGAACCAGAAGATCTTCTGTGTGATCGACCGGACGATCTTCCGGAGAGAGTGCATACGCCTCTCAGAGTTCGCGAGGACGAGAACACGAAACTGCTTATGACTGAAGTGCTTTTCGAAGTCTCCGGAGAGAGCGAGAGCGATATAGTTCTTGGCCTTCTCCTTCCACACGGGACCACGCTCGTGTCCGAGATCGATTTCAAGGAATGCCGCAAGGGTTTCCCGTGGTGTGGAGAGTTCGACGTACCCATCGGGGATCAATCGGACGTTCTTTGTGATCGACTCATTGAACGCGAGCCAGCGCCGAAAACTGACACCCGAGGAGGGAATTGCTCCGTATTTCAGCGCGCAGTAGACGCCATTGATCGCCAACTGATGCTCGATGAAGAAATCCGCTACGAGTGTTTCATCTGTCTTGCGACGGGGGCCACGCAGTCGTACTTCGGCAAGTTGCGCCCCTTTCTCCGAAAGCGCGTACAGGGATTTCCTGCTTCCAAGGAAGTAGCGCCGTAGGAGTCCTGCGCGGGTGAGTGCCAAGAGGCGCACATTCGCACGGGTGGTTGAGCCGAATCCAGCGACGATCTTGGCCTGTTCGCGGTCAACGACCCGCATGACAGCCAACTCGCCCAGCAGCTTCATATCGCGCGGCTGCACCATGAGTCCTCTGTTCCTGTCATTCCCAGTCATGGAGCGCCTCGCTCGGGGTTTGCGTGTACTGCTTCTGCCGTTCCGCGATATCGCGCTCAATGTGGGCGCGCACGCGGCTCTGGACATACCGGGTACGGGTGACGAGGTCGGTGTAATCGACCTTTGGCTCGAGAACCGTCGGCACGACGATCTCAGTCCAGCGATCCGATGAGCTCTTCACGATGGCGTGCCGCGCTGACAGATTCTTCAACCGCTCTGCCAATGGCTTGCCGCCATCGAGCGCCTGGGAAATCTGCGTGGCGTCAGCGCTCGAAAGCTGGAAGAAAATGTGCGTGCCGATCGCGAGGACGGCAGCGCGTGTTTCCGCCGGGTACTGTTCGAGAAACTGATTAGCGGCAACAAAGGCGACCCCGAACTTGCGCGCTTCCGAGAGCATCGTCTCGATGCCGTTCCCCTGCGCCACGAAGTTCTGTATCTCATCGCAATACACGGTGAAGAGCGAACGCTTCTCGCGGGAGAACAACGCGTTCTTCAGCATCGTGAGGATGAGGCTCCCCAAGGTGAGCGCGTTCTCACCGAGTTTCCCCTTCTCCAGGTTCACGACGATCCAGGCACCGGCATCCATCGCATCGCGCAGAGAAAAACTGGATTGCGTCTGTCCGACGATATGGCGGAAGTGCGGATCAGCGGTGAATGCGGAGGTCTTGTTGAGAATCGGCTCCCGCATCACGGCGCGCATCGCGTCGCTCAGTGGATCGAAACGGAGTTCGAAGTATTGGCGGACCTCACCGTTCGATACCTTCTTCATGCACTCCGCGCGGAATCCTGTGTGGGTCAGCAAGAGCGAGAGTTCGAGCAGCGTGAGGCCGTTCGCAGCCAGGACAAACAGGGAATTCCGCAGGAGTTCATCTGTGCGAGCGCCGAAATGATCTAGCGCCCAGCGTTCGCGGAGAATTTGAGAGAACTCTGCCACGCGGACAAAGTCGTCAGCACCTTCCAGCGGATTGAGTCCCACGGACATCTCCCGGTCACCGGGAGAAACGACAATCAATTTGTCGCTCAGGTGACGGTGTTCCGCGCGCTCACGTGCATTGATCGTGCGGAGTATGAACGGAGTCAGTTCGCCGTGGATGTCGAGTACGAGGAAACCACGATCGTGGCTGATGTCCTGAGCCATGAGATGGCGCAAGAGCGAGCTCTTACCCGTACCCGTCTTTCCAAGGACCGCCAGGTGCATCGCCCGCCGCGTGTTGCTGAGCGTCTCGTGCGAATGTCCAGCGTGACCATCTGTAACCCGGAATCCGAGGTCGAGCGCTCCGCTTTCCCTCCGTGCTCCGCGTCCCCGGCCTTGGAGGCGGTTCCAGAGTGCAACAAAGAGTTGTTCGAGGAACTGTTCCATGATGTGAAGCAGTTTGAGATATCCCGTGACAAAAACGGGAACAAGGGCACACGCGAGAGCACAAAGAACGAGAGGAACTCGGCATCGCCGGGCTCTTCTCGGGGACAACGATTCGTTCGGAACGATCTACGGTTTGAAGTTCGTAATGAACACTTCACCGTACCGGCGTCCGGACTTTTTCTGAGCCGTATATGGCGTTTTTACGCGCTTGATGTGAAACTCTCGGAAGATGTTGCGCACCTCGGGAACGTCATTGAGAGACAAAACGAACTTGCCGTCTAATCCCCGAAGGCGTTCGGCGAGTTTTGCAAAATCGTCATTCTTGAAGTTGTAGCGGTAGAGCTTCAAGCCAAAGTAGGGCGGGTCCAGATAGAACAGCGTCGTGGGGCGGTCGTAGCGCTTCAGTACTTCCTCATACGGAAGACACTCAAGCTGCACCCGTGCTAATCGCTTATGTGTGTTTTCAATGAGCTCGGGAAGGTGCTCAAGATTGAATCCCGGTGGCTGGACCACGTGCCAGTGGTAATTGGGATGGCGGATGAGGCTCGCGAAGGAGCCTTTCAGCAAATACATATACCGCGCCGCCCGCTGGATATCGGTGAGGGTCGTGGGATCGGTCACCTTTAGAAGGTCAAACACTTGTCGGCTGACAACCCAGAAGCGGAAATATCGAAGCAACTCCTCATGATGCTCGCGGCAAACGCGAAAGAAGTTGACGATCTCCCCATCCAAGTCATTCAACACCTCAACTTTGGACGGCTCCTTATGAAAGAACACCTGCGCGCCTCCCGCGAACGCTTCGACATACGTCGTGTGTTCCGGAAAGAGTGCGATCACCCGCTTGGCAAGCGTGCGTTTCCCACCAATGTACGAGAGCGGTCCAATCATTTTCCTTGGGATTGATGAGTGGGCCTTCCCAGATTGCGCACTTCGACCAGGCCCTGATCGAAGCGTACTGACATCCTATAGCGCACGTGGAAACTTCATAGACGGGACCAGTTGCCGGGACGGGCAACTGGTGAAATAACTTTTACGCTCCGGTTCGACCTTTATACCCGGAGCGTGAAGTTATCCTAACGGCGCTCCTATGGGAAACATAGACGGGCCGAATTGCCGTAAGAGGCACCAAAAACTACAAAAGGTGCTGCCAAAGCACCTTTTGTGGTCGCAGGAGGCAAAAAGGAAGATCAGTCTATTTCTTAAGGACGGTTTTGCCTCTAGATGTTGTGGGCTCTAATACAATCCCATCCCGGTCGCCGGAGAACCCGTCTGAAGATGATGATCGGTCGTCGATATAAAACGAGGATCGCCGCCGATGTTGTTCGTCCCGCCCGACCAACCGCTAATATCGGAGTTGCTCACCTGGGAGCCGTTACCGGAAAAGTTCTGGCTATTGTTGCCCCAGACAATCGAGTTGGCCATCTTCAAGCCCGATCCATCAGCGCGGATGCCACCAACTCCTCCATTGCCAAGGGCATTCACCCATTTGTTGTTCGCCACGGTGACGTTCGTGAGTGACACGGTCGAAGCAGCATCCTCCGCTATACCCGCTCCTAGGTTATTTGCCGTGTTCCCATCGATGAGGCAGTGATCTATGGTGACGCTGCTTTGAGATAGGGACATTCCCCCACCATCCACTGCGGAGTTTCCTGTAAGGCGGCAGGACTGTATGGTGATATTGCTCGAGTTCGATAATTGAATTCCTCCTCCGTTACCACCTCCTCCGCACACCCCGGGTGCGCACCCACTATTTTGTACGCTGAAGCCTTTCATGATGACGTAGGACACATTGTTGCCCGTTATACCGGAAGCGCCGCTCTTGGAAATGATCGTCTGATCAATTCCCGCTCCCTCGAGGCAAATGCCACTCGCGAGCGTCAGATCTTCGTTGTATGTTCCCGCTGCGATCTTGATCGTATCGCCGAAACTTGAGGCATCAATTGCCGCTTGAATAGTGGGGTAATCGCCCGGGACATTCTTCACCGTCTGATCGCAGGTTGCATATGCCGTTGACTGCGGCGCGGGAGGAGGAGGCGTTACCTGAGTCACGCTTGAGGATGCGGTACTCGATGCGGAGGAAAGTTGGAGCTCTGTCGAGCTGGGCGTGAAGGAAGATGTTGATAAGTCTAATGCGGGGGTCGAAGCGCCGGATGTCGTGGTAGATATTGAAGTGGTGCTTGTGGTCGCCTCTGATGTCGATGTAGCGTTCGCAAGCCTTGACGAAGGGGTGAAATTTTCAGATGAAGAGGATTCCGTAAGATCAGTTGATGTCGGAGAAGAAGATATGCGTGAAGTTGCTTCCAGTGCCGCCGATGATACTGCCGCGTCTAAAGAAGTAGAGGCTGACGTCGAAGAAGATGAAGATTGATCGAAAGATGGAAGTGTTGCTATCGAGGAAGATGAGTTGGTTGTTTGAGCAGAAGAAAAACTAACGAATGAAAAACTGGACATAGCAAATAACACTAACCCTCCCACAATACCAAGCCATATAGAGCGTTGTTTCATAGATGTGTTTATATTATTTTATTGGCGACTTTTATTCTTTGGGTCCTCATACTGCTGTCCTATGTAAATACTCTGGCCGACATCCGCTTCGCGTTCTTGGGATTCGACGGGATGGCCGTAGGCGGCGCCCGTGGTAACCGTAAGGGTCCCCGTGGGTACAATCGGCATCTCTTCAACGGCGACGAGCATCACGCTTCCCCGCGAAGTTCGTGGGAGGCCACGGAAGGATATTGTTGGTCTTTCAACGGTCGGGATCCTCATAGCTTTCGAGAGCCGATGATAACTTTTCTAAGGATGACGATAGCACAGACTGCATATATCAGATTGAGTAAGTAGGAGTTCGTTACATTCAACACAGGATGATTTAATAATATAAAATCGGAGATAAAGGCCCATACGGAAGTGGCCAGAAGTACGAGCGAAAGGGTGGCAATCCAACTCCATGACCAGTGCGGATTCTTCCTCCTGTTAAAGAACGATAAGATCGATATGACGGCAAACAGTACGATAACTAGCAGCTGTATCGAACGAAATATAGTCATGAGGATGGAATAAGGGTTTTATAGGTATCCCAACGTGAATCTTCCTGAATCATAAATTGAAGCTTATGAGGAGCGACACTGAGGGAATCCACTGTATCTTGGATGATTGTCGCGTCCATATTGGGAAAATAGAATACTAATTCTCTCATTCCGTTTGTCGTAATAGCCATGACGAATACCCCTCCGCCTGCGACTATTACGTTTTTCAAAGAACTCTCAATCGTATCCAGTTCCTTCGCTTCGCTGTCCTCGGGCAATCCGTCGACTGTGGGGTGCAAAAGAGGAATTGCTATTCCTATTTGAAAGGGATACCGAGGATGCCCTACAGCTTCTTTTAAACCATCCCGAAAACGGATAACAATCGGCATCCCCATTCGGGTGCCTCGGGCGACTGACCAGGTATCAGGATATTGATCAATGGATTTGAACATTCTTAAGAGGTCTCATCTTGACTTAGAGCTATTGGAATTGCTTACGCTGTTCAGCGTAGCAGATAATTGACCTAATGCAGCCGAAAGCGCAGTTAGAGTAGACTGTAGCTGGGCAGCTGTAGAAACCGACATTGTGCCCGCGAGGTTCTGAGGGCTAATAGAATTGATCTTGTTTACGAGTTGGCCGCCATTCTTTTGGAGTCCATATTCATTTATGTAGGACTGCTCTACATAATGCGCATCGAATTCTGAGAGGTTCGAATATTCTGTCGAGTAATTTAGAGTTTCACGTCCCGAACCAATGGCATTTTGATGCTCTTGAAAACGCTCTTCCGGCGCGCGCTTGGTGATCCCAACATAATTTAGAGTGCTTTCGTCGTCCGTTCCCAAATAGACGGAGTACGGACCATTTGGTGAAGTGAGATTCGGTTCTATGACGGGAATAGCGGATGGCTGGGTGGCACTTAAACCACTTGCCTCAGCCACAGTTGACACATCGAAACCGGCACTGACTATCTGGGGATGATTGGTATAGGCTCCATAGAGAATTGCTGCCTGGCTAGCGATAATTGCCACTAGAGCAGTCACTGCAATAACGCACGCAATGGTTGATACTCCATCCACACACCGACCCGTTGGGTCGCTCTTAATAATAGGATTATCTTCAGAGTATGAATAGGCATTCAGCGATTCGGGATCTTCAAGAGTTTGACCGAGCGGACCAGCAACAAATAGTGGATCCTCACTGATAAAGTGCCCCTGCGCCGAGTTATAATAGCGGGCATTAAGATAGCTGAGGGAGGTCGCAGCATCATACTGTTGACCGATGTACTTCCGTGGAGATCCCGTATACGATCCTGCCGTATTGTCGATCCTTGTTTGCCCATATGGGAAATATTGGAGATCCTCAACTACCGTTCCCGACGAGTTCGTCACGGTATTCGCGCTATTGAGATAATCCGTAGATATGTAACGCACTGCGGCAGTCGAAGAAGGGGCGCCCATGATGGTCGTGACGAGGGCACCGTTCAGGAAGATATTCTTCGTTGTCGTACTTCCAGATATAGAATAGGTCGTTTCCGGATAGTACGTTGTAATAGCATTGGCAACCGTTTTCACGCGCTGACTTGTGAAATCATATCCATAGGTGGAAGACGCAGTGGATGAAGATACGAGCGTCAGTTCGTTGCGATAGTCCCACGTGTAGGATGGACCGCTCGAAGCGTTCGTGAGATTGCCGTTATGGTCGTATGTGAAACTGGTGGTTGAACTGCCGTTCACGATACCCGTTACCGCATCGGGGTCGGTATAGCTCGGGGCGGCGTACGAATAGGTGCCTGCGGGACCGGTGAGAATATTCCCCACCGGATCATACGTAAAGACCTGTTTATAGTTCTGGCCAGTCGCGGCGTTAGTTGAAGATGCAGAAAGGAGGCGGTTCAAGTTGTCGTAAGTGTAATTCACGGTGATCGATGAAGACGCTGCAGATTGATCGGTGATCTGCGTAATATTTCCATCATTGTCGTACAGGTAAGAAATGCATTGGATCGTCTTCGTGCCACAGATCACCGGATTCGGCGCGGTAATTTCCGTGAAACTCACCGAGGTCGTCGCGGTAGTGGTCGATGCATCCATGAGGGTCGCCGTTGCGTTCATTCCGACCGGGGTGCCGTCGTATGTGTAATCAAGAGATGAAGTCGGCTTCGGGACGTTCACCCCCGCAAGCAACGCCGTTCCGCTCGCAGTGATGGTTGAACTTTGCATCGCATCCCCGGCTGCATCGTTCCAGTTGACTGTGAGCGCGTAGCTGTCGGTTGACGTCACGGTATCAGCTTTCAATTGCCAATTCGGGAAATTCGGCGTCGTCGTACCATTTACCGGAGTAGCGAAATTGATATGCGGTACGGCAAGCGTGAAGTCGCTGGCAACGGCCGCCGAGCTGGTGCTCATCCAACCGTTATATGTACTCGAAGCCTCGGTCGACGTGAGCGCGCGATTGAAGAGGGCGATATCGTCCATCGCTCCGTTGAGATAATGGCCATCGACGCGGCGGCCGAAGTAGAGAGGAGTTGCATAGTTTGTGAATGAAAGATTACTTCCTCCTGTACCCTGCGAAACTCCGTTGAGATAAAGCGTCGCCGAACTCCCTGATTTCACGAAAATAAGGTTTGTCCACGTGGAGGTGGAAAGCGCTATCGCCCACGTTCCCCACGTATCGGAATTTTTTCCCATGAAGAGAATGTCTTGCGTTCCGGCGTTGTTATATAGCTCCACCCCATATCCATTCGTACCGCTCGTTTCATCGCGTTTGTCGAGCAGCCCGATCACTGTGCCCGCCGAAGGAAGAGCGTTCGGCTTGACCCAGAAGCTCCACGACATGGTTGACGGCGTGAGCGAAGAAGAATCAGGGATGGAGATGCCACTGGAGGTTCCGTTGAACGCAGCGCCTTGCCCGAACTTGCCAGTGGAAGTGCTGTAGGTGACGTTTGATCCCGTGCCGCTATTTACGCCCTTGGTATCACTCGCATTTCCTTCCACGCGGTAATACGAGACGAGGTTGGCATTTGTGTAAAGCGGGCTCGCATACAATTCCTCCTGCCCGGAGGAGGTACTGACGGTGGACGTAAATGGCTGCTGCCATGTCGAGGTATTGTTTTGCACATCAACTGCACGAGCTTGCCAGTGATATGTACCATTCGCTCCTGTAAAGGTGGTGCTCGCAAAACTTCCTGGTGCAACGAAAGCACTACTCGAAACATTGGCTGTATTGGTGAACGCTGTGCTCGAAGGCTCCACCTCAAATTGCAGTTGTACATTGCGGCCAATCCAAGAATTCACCGTCGCGCCAAGAACGACCGGCACTTGTGCACTGGTACTTCCAACGTTGAGGGTGGTAGTGCCATTCGCAAAGAATTGCGTCGATGAGGTAAACACGGGTGTCGGATCGAAATTCTCGACGATCGTAAGTGAGCCGTTGCCGGAATTTGCCCCGGATGTCGTACTGGTCGAGGTAAGAGTTGACGCGACGTAAGATGATCCGCCACCGCCCGCGCCGCCACCGCCCGCGATATTGCAATAATTGATTGCGCCTCCTCCTCCGCCGCCATAATAGCCGTTACCAGCTCCCCCACCACCGCCAGCCGACACTCCACCTGGATTCGTTGCCGAAAATCCTCCGCCACCTGTGCCTGCAGCTCCACTTCCACCGGCTGCAATGCATCCAAGCCCGGTACTACTCCCTCCTGATGTCTGAGACCCGCCAGATCCCCCGTTGCCATAATATGCACCGGAGCCATTTCCTCCATTGCCGCCCGATGATCCTCCACCAGAACCACCGCCTCCACCGGCAGTCGCACTGTTAAATGCCTGCCCGCCGCCACCTCCTCCGCCCGCAGCAACGATAATGACATGGGCCTGATCAAATGTGTTCTGTGTCGAAAGCCATGTCATACCACCGCCATTGCCACCGGCAGCGCCGCCCTGCGCACCGCTCCCTCCACTTGCACCACCGCCCTGACCACCGACGTAAAAATAGTAAGTCCCACTAGGATTTATAAGCGTCCCAACTGCCAGGCCGCCGTTTGCTCCGCCGCCACCATAAGTCCCGCCACCTGCGTTTCCCTGCGCGCCATTCACGGTAAGCGTGAGGGAAAGCACATGGTTCGGTATCGTGATGCTCGCGACCGAACCGGTGTAATTCTCAATGAAGGTGTTGTTTAGAACAAAATCGGTGGAAGTGGATGTCAGTCCGAATACTTGCCAGACCGTCGCGGTACCCGACGCGTTCACTTGTCGCGCCTGCCAATGATATGCACCTGTGATGCTTCGGAAACTCGTCGTCGCGTTGCTGCCCGGAGATACGAAACTACTTGTCGCGTTCGGAATTCCCGTGAATGCGGTGCTCGTCGGTTCCACCTCCACTTGCAGCTGGAGTGTCGTACTCGCGCTTGCAGTTAACGTGGCACCGAACGTCACGCCGGTGTTCGTCGAACTCCCCTCGTTAAGCGTCGAGCTAGTGTTTAAGAAATATTGATTGAGATTTGCAAGCGGCGTGACGGGCACGATGATGAGCGAGCCGTCGCCGGAGTTTACGCCCGACGATATACCCGTGTTCGTGAATGAAGTTGTTGTGGCAATATAGGACGACCCGCCGCCGCCACCTCCGCCCATGTAGCCCCCACCGTCATAGCCATTTCCTGCACCACCTCCGCCGCCGTAATAACCACCACCTCCGCCACCACCACCACCGCTATAATAGAATCCAGCAGCATAATAGCCGTTCCCTCCATAACCTCCTTGACCAACACCTCCTGCAACACCGACATATCCACCAGGTCCCGCTGGACTACCCGCAACACCGCCCGTACTTTGCGAAGCACCCGTTCCGCCACCCGCACAATATCCGCTGCCGCAATATCCGGAGCTTCCCGTTCCGCCATTACCACCATTCGCTCCGCCTCCAGGTCCGCCCGATCCTGGACCTCCTGTACCGCCATTATTCCCCTGCCCACCCGTGCCACCACCTCCACCCGCAACCATCAAGACGGTCGTCGTGCTAAAAGTGCTGTTTGCCGAGAGCCACGTCATACCGCCGCCGTTACCAGCGGCAATATAACCTTCTCCCGCTGCGCCGCCCCCGTTGTAACCATTCTGGCAACCGACGTTTATGTAATAGGTAGTGCTCGGCGTCACGGCGAGCGTTCCCGAAACCGCGCCACCCAGCCCACCGCTCGCGGCACCTTGTGCGCCGTACGCAATAATCAAAAGCTGGGTCACGCCCGCAGGGACGGTATAGCTTGTTTCGGCACCGGCGCAAGAAAATGTGCTCGTCGCTCCTCCGCCTCCTGGAAAAAGATTATTGTGAAAACCTCCTCTTAGGAGTGCTGGCTGTCCGAGTCCCGCGCCGTTGTCAGTCGTTACAGTGCTCAGCAACCGGTAGAGACGAGTGGGGTCGTACGTATTCACCGTCGTGACGCCATTCGCATCAGTTTGCGTCGTCATCTTGTCCATCGGAGAGTAATCGATACCGGAAACGAGCGTCGCAAAGGTGCTGGACGGTTCCTCTTCCTGCACGAGAGTCACGAGGCCACCCGTGCCATAGGTATACTGCACCACGGAATTATCGGGGTTTGTAATGCTCGTCTGGTTTCCTTGTCGATCATAGGTATAGCTCGTTGTATAGTTCGCGCCATTGATCGTTTTTGTCTCGCTCGCAAGATTACCTTCCGGATCGTACGCGTGCGTGACGAGCGATGCCGCGTCCGTACTCGATACGCTGCAAAGGCGCGTGATGCCATTTGTACAAGAATCGTAGGTATAGACGATCTGTGTCGCACCGCCGTAACTTTCGCTTGCCACTCGATTCAAGACATCGTACCCATATGTGATCGTCTGGCTTTTCGGATCGGTCTTGGACGTGAGATTTCCGGCGTCATCATGGATATAATTCCAGACGCCGTACGAACTCGAGGTCGAGGCGTGAAGATCGGTCGAGGACACCATGCGTCCGAGGCCGTCATACGTGAAATTCCGTATGTTGCTATTCGCATCGGTAAGGTTCACAAGGTCTTTCAGACCGTCATACGCATAAGTGGTTGTATACGTGCTCGTACTATTGTGCTCGCCCACCTTCACGAGATTGCCGAAAGCATCGACATAGGTGTCCTTTATGTTTCCATTCGGATCGGTAAGGGTTGTCTTCCAGTTGGCGTAGGCATAGGTCGTGGTACCCACGGCGTTCACGATGGAGAGCGTGCGGCCAAGAGGATCATACGCATAGGTCACAAAGAGCGCTGCGGTCGTCGTGGCCGCGCTCTTCGTCGAACTCGCAGCGAAATATGGCAGCGACTGCGTTTTTACGAGACCAATCGTATTGTAGGTCTCGTCACTCACTTTGTAGATGCCGGAATCGGTTGCTGATCTCCGCGTTTGGATCGGACGACCGAGGCCGTCGGAATAGGTGTACGTATCAACGGTCGTAGAAGCATTCAAATAGTCCGCTTCATGAACAGCGACGGCATTCGCTGTATCGGTGTAGGTATACGTGGTTTTGAGATCGAGCGTGGACGTTGTCACTTGATCGGGCTGCAATATTTGAAGCGGTCGGCCAATGCCGTCATAGACGGTCTGAAACACGAGTTTGTTCGGATCAATCGTCTGCGTCGGTTTTCCTGTTGAATAGTCGTATTGATATGCCGTCGCCTGGCTCAAGGCATTTGTCGTTGTCGCGGGATAAAGATTGTACGGATCGTACGAATAGGTCGTCGTGCTGTTTCGAGGATCGAGCGATTGCGTAATGAGTCCGTATCCGTTATACGTGTTGCGCGCGGTCGTCACGTAACTCACCCCGCTTTTCCAATCGAGCTGCTTCGTGAGATTTCCCGCACCCACGCTCCCTAAAGCAAGACCGTCATAGTAATACTGCGTTTCCTGGATCTGCGTGCTGCTTGGGCTTAAGAGTGTCTCGTCGGAGATCTTCCCTATCACGCTCGAACTTGCGCTTGCGGCATAGCTGTAGCTTGTGGTGAACGGAGTGGATGCCGTACTCGTCGCGAACGTGCCGTTGGTATTGCCCGTCACCTGCCCCCACTGGATCTTTTGTGTCTCATTGCCAGTCGAGGCGCTGTAGGTGTATGACTCCGCGGAATCGTTGTGAGTACCGAGGCCGTCATAATCCATTTCGACCGTCTGATCGGGGAACACGAAGGCAGCATTACCGCCTGTCGGGGTGCTATCCCACCTCGTGATGGTAACTTTGTACAGATTGCTTGCGTTGTCATATTGCTCCACACGGTACGGCTTTCCGATCTTCCAGAAATTGTCCTGATACTGCCCCGTCGAGCTGCTTACGCCATTCGAGGTGTCATAGTATGTCTTCGTGACATTTCCTACCGCGTCGGTTGCGGTTACCTGCGCGAATCCCGCAAATTTGTGATCGAAGGGACTGCCGTAATAGTAGGTGCCGCCCGAGTATTGGTAGTTCAAAGAGGACGCGGTGTTCCCCGCGCCATCGCTCGTCGTGATGTTGGAAGCGACGGTGACGGGATACGGAACACTATTCGTCGTGGCACCTGATCCGTTCAGCAACGCCGATGCGGTCGTATATGTGATGGCGGTATTTCCCCCTTGCGGATAGGTAATGCCGGTCAGAATATCCGCGCGGCTCGTGTTGTCGTTGACCCATGCGTTGTAATGGTTTACTCCCGAGTAATCGGTATACCCGGAGATGATCGCGGGCAGGCCGTTGCCTAAGAGATCCACAATACGAGCGCCCTGATCATATCCACCAAGCGAAGAAAAGATCGTAGGGGGAGCCCATGCGTTATCGAGCGTCCATCCGTGGCCGGTATTCAAATATGCGGTTGATGTAGGATTGCCGCTCACGTCGCTGTATCCCGTAATGAGATCATCGGGACCGTCGCCGTTTACGTCGGCGATGCGAATGCCATTGTCCCATCCCGCATTCGCAGTGAAGGGCACAGGCGGTGTCCACACGGTGCTTGTCGCCCAGCCAGAGCCGGTATTGAGATACGCGCCGTAGTGGTTAACGCTACTCGCGTCGGTGTACCCCTGTATGAGGTCCGGTAACCCGTCGCCGTTTACATCGGCGATACGGGTACCTGCATCCAACCCTGCGCTCGTGACGAATGCAAGTGGGGGTGCCCAAATGGTGCTTGTTGCCCATCCGCTGCCAGTATCAAGATACGCGCTGGAAATCGTCGAGGGTGAGACGGTGGTCATCGTCTGGCCACTGCCTGCATTATAAAGATCTGTCATTTCATTGGCAGAAAGAACTTTCGACCAGACGCCCACTTCATCTATGTCTCCGGCGAAATATGAATTGCTGTTCTGAAAGTCGTATCCATAAGACCACCCACTTCCCCCGATAGAGAAAGAAGCAGGGCTTGCGGTGCCTTGTAAAACATTGTCGATATAAAGCGCTTCGGACGTCCCGCTGACAAAGTTCGCGACCAGGAAATGCCAATTACCATCGGCAGTATTATTGGTTCCATTCACGGTGTAACCAGCAGAGCCGTTATATGTTTCGAAGCCAATCTTTCCACCAGTATTTTGATAGATGTTTGCATTCTGATTATTCCCGCTATTTCCGAGGTTGAATAGCATCCCCGTCGTTGCGGAAGTATTAAACCAAAACGCTATAGAGAAGTTTGAAAATGCTGTTGATGTCGAGATATTAATATGGCCGGTGCTCCCGTTAAAGCTTGTTCCTTGATTAACCTTTCCATAGCTTGAGCCATATGACATCGACGTATCGACGCCATTAGTAGGACCATAATAATCGTTGGAGTTACCCTCCATGGGGTAATACGAAATCAGGGAGTTAGTGAGCGTTCCGCTTGATGATGAATTTACTTGGAATGCCTTCCCTGCAGTCCCACTCGCAACACCAGAAAGGATGGCAGGAAGGCCATCGCCATTCACATCGGCAACGATCGCTCCCGTGGAGGTGCCGTTACTCCCGAAGCATACGGGAGAGTTCCAGCTCGAAGAACTAGCCCATCCGGAACCAGTATTGATATATGATCCACTGCACGACACAATATCAGCGCGCCCATCGCCATTGACGTCCATAAGTCGATATCCGCTGTCGGTGCCACTCGCGGTTATGAAAGATACCGGCGCATCCCAGGTTGAAGAACTTGTCCATCCATTCCCCGTATCAATCCATGCGCTTGATGATGAAACGATGTCACTGCGCCCGTTTCCCAGAAGATCGGCAATTCGATAACCGTTATCAGCGCTACTTGACGAGACAAATGGAACCGGCGAATTCCAGGTTGATGAACTTACCCACCCCGCCGTCTGAATTTGATAGTTGAACGTCGAGGATGGCAATGAAACGACCGTTCCCGACGCGTTCTCGCCCGACTCGGCAATTGAGCCCAGAAGCGTTGTATAGCCGTCATCTCCCGCCGAATAGCCCAGCGTATATTTGCGAACCCATGTGCCATTTACCTTGGCGTCGATCTCACTGACACGATAATTGGAATTCACGGGGAACCCTGTGATGCTCGACGTACCGTTATCACCCAGTGTCGACGTCGCAAGTTTGAAGTCAACTTCGAATGGCCCCGTGGAGGAACCGTTGCCGGTATACAAAGTGCTTGAAGGATAGATCTGGCCGGAATCTTTGAAGTAGTTATACGTTACGGTATTGTTGTTAGTATCCGTTACTTGCTTCAGCATCCACTTGTATACATGGGCGCTGTTGTTCGGGTCACTTTGTTGACTGTCGGCAGACGAACCGAAAAGATATTGCGTGCCGTTCTTGTCAGTCATCGTCCAGGAATCAGTAGAGCTCGAAAAAACATAGTGATTGAACGTGCCATTATCGGTGCGGGCCACATAGGTGGCACCCGTGGAGGTCACGGTCGTCGTTGATACGAGCTCGCCGTCGAGCGACGAAGTGAAATAGTTAAGCGTCGAAGTACTATAGAGGTTCTCAACTCCGCTCTTATTGAGGCGTTCGATATATGGAATGCCGATGGACCACCCTTCGCCGAAAATACTCGCTTGCTGCGTGCCCTGGCTGTTATAGACAAGGTCAAGATCGGGCTGAAGGCCGTTGCGGCCCGGCGGGATACTGATGGGATAGGTCGTATTGAGCGCGCCAGTATTATTATCTATTTTGACTTGGCCTTGGTTAAATGTGGCGTACGTCTGAGGTTGGAGGTCCGGAGCCGTTTGCGCTCCCGGTGTTGCGGCAGGAGCCGCCGCTGGAGTGGTTGGGGTGGTCGCCGGACTTGGTGATACATCGCTCGTCGGAGTCGTTGCGTTGTCAGTGCTTCCGGGCTGACTCGTGCTTCCCGTCGTTAAGGTAGTTCCGGAACCAGTAGTTCCCGATTGTGAAGTGGTGTCATCGCTCGAGGTCGTGCCACTTCCCGTCGTGGGGGCCGAAGCCGTGGAACTGTCACTCGTGCTCGAAATGCCGGAAATCGGTCCCGCCGTTGTGCCCATGGATGTGTCACTCGCGCTTTGTGCGAATGCCGGTTCAAGCGGAATAACTATCGCTACGGCAAAGATGACCAAAAAAACAGCGCAGCTAGTAATGGCGCGTCGGAAATATTCCTTATATAGCCCTCTTCCGCCTGCTCTTGCGTGGCGTACGAACATGAGTGGAGTTATGACTATCGGCTTTGGCTATTACGGTTTCGACCCCGCACCGATCTGACAATTACCTTTGCCTTTAGAGTGCAACAAAAGGGGTGAATTCTCAAATGCGTCTGTGGACAACTTTTTAGACCATGTTCCATCCCGTATTGGTTTCCAGTTGGCACATGAATGCCCATCTGCATCGAGGCGAATGGGGCCGGGGAACTCTGCTCTCCATTTGGGGATTGGAGCATCACCTGCTCCGGGGGGGTCGTATCGGCGATATATATATAAGGATGGTGGGTTTTCGACCTTGGGGCCCACTATGGCCGATCTCGCGGCCACTGTCATTTGCAAAAAGGGTCAAACGGACAAATAATTGAGGCACCCTCACATTATGAAAACAGACGCTTTTAAGACTCTATCCCCTAAAATTGCCGGCAACGAAAACCTGCGCGTTCCGCAGCGAGAAGGTTATGAACATATTGCCTCGCATTTCGCAGAACCTGATGCGCAACGAGAAGTGGGTATCGTTCTCCCCGTCGGATGTGGCAAGTCGGGCCTCATGACAATTGCTCCATTCGCAACTTCGTCCGTCAGGGTATTAGTTATCGCGCCCAGCGTCAGGATCGCAAAGCAGCTGCTCGATAAAGATTTCAACTCAACGAGTGAAGAACTATTTTATAAGAAGTGTGCGGTACTTGATGATGGAACAACATACCCTGAGGTTGCTGAAATCCGCGGCACATCATCCAATAAGGCAGACCTTGAAGATGCAGACGTTGTTATAACGAACATCCAACAACTACAGGGCACAGAGAATCGGTGGCTCACCGCGCTGCCAAAAGATTACTTCGATCTCATTCTGGTCGATGAGGGACATCACAACGTTGCAGCATCATGGGAACTGCTCCGACAGACATTCCCAGCAGCCAAGATCGTAAATCTGAGCGCGACACCAGTGAGAGCCGACGGGCAGATCATGTCGGGTGACATTATCTACTCCTTTCCGGTCATACGTGCAATACAAGAGGGCTACGTCAAACGACTGAAAGCTGTTGTATTGAACCCAGCCACACTACGTTTTGTGCGCAGTGAGGATGGTGTTGAGACAGAAGTAGACCGAGATGAAGTGGTGCGGCTCGGAGAGAACGATGCCGACTTCAGGCGCAGCATACTGACCTCCAAAGAAACTCTAGATACAATCGTCGATTGTTCGATCCAGCAGCTCAAAGCATTACGCGAGCGGACCGGGGAGCCTCGCCATAAAATCATCGCTTCAGCGTTGAACTACCGACACTGCATACAGGTGACGGAAGCCTACACCGCTCGGGGCCTTCGCGCTGCCTATATACACAGCCGTGAAGAAGCGAATACTGATGGCATTCTCGCCAAACTCGATAGCAACGAACTCGACGTGATCGTCCAAGTCCGAAAACTTGGGGAGGGGTTCGACCACAAATGGTTGAGTGTCGCTGCAGTATGCAGCATTTTCAGTAATCTTGGCCCCTTCGTGCAGTTCGTTGGGCGCATAATGCGCGTTGCGGTACCGAATGACCCGATGAATCCCAATAATCAGGGTATTGTTGTGTATCACGCGGGAGCGAACGTGGCACAGCGGTGGTCTGACTTTAAGAATTTCAGTGAGGCAGACCAGGCGTACTTCGATGACCTTTTCCCCACCGAAGACGTATTTGATTTCGTTTCTGATCCCCTCCCACAAAAAGTTGCCCCTTCTGTACCGCAGCCACTTATAGCCGCTCCGGTTTTCGAGATCACAACCCAATCAGATGTCACTTTCTCCGAAGATGAGCTGGTGACGCTCACCCCCGAGCAGAAAGCTGCATACGATCTGCTGCTGGACCAACTCGGCCAAGATAGGCTTATAAGACTCACCCGCCTCCAACCACGCAAACAAGAGGCGAGGCGAGCTGCGAGAAAAGCACTCGACGAGGAAGTACGAAATGCCGTCGGACAACTCATGCGCTATAAGGGTATAAACCCGAAGGGTCGCGATCTCGACACGCGCCACCTCGGTCAGGATAACTTCGTCGTTCTGAAGGCCAGAGTTGATAAGAAGTTGGCAGACCTCGCGGGCGTTGACACCGGTGCTAGAGGCGAATTGAGTTCTGAACAGATTGAGGCCATGAGAAAGGGTCTAGCCAATGCAATAAAAAACGTCGAGGCAGAACTATAGAATGAAATCCATCACTAAAACAATTACGGTAGGTATCGCTTTGCGGGCACATAAATGCCGTTTCAACAAACGTCACCTAATTGCCAAGGGTGACAAGCGGCTTCAGGTCAAAGAAGGACGGTCCGAGATGAACTATTGCACGGAATGTGCTAAGAAGGCCCTTCACGACGGCATCGATAAACTGAACACCGTGTTAGGCGAGCTGTAAATCGACCCTTCCTAGAGTCAGGCCAGTCCGAGGCCTTTTTGCCAGTCCACAATGCAGGGCAGTTCGTGAATTAAATTACAGCTCCCGGATCGATCCAGAGCCGGGCTCCGTCCAGATCGCATCGCTCGTGATTGAAGTCCCGCACGGGTTCGGACCACCCATTATCTAGTCTGCCAAGCTCAATCGCCCATGGTCCCTAATGAGCACAAAGGGAGCATCGCCGGTCAGGTAATCGCCTTGCAAAATAAATATGTCACCAATATAACCGGGGCTTCCGCTCGCAAATTGAAACTTCACTCCGTAGACCATCTCTGCGAATTCTTCCGGCGTCTCTTTTTCCAGACCCCAAGACTCCCTGACCTCGGGGACCTGTATGATCTCTTTCCATTCGTCGATAGAAATCTCCAGTGGTTTGTTCATGCGCGTAAGTAGTGTTTGCATTAACTGTAGGACATTCGCCAAGCCTGTCAATGCTGCCACCGCCCCAGAAAGTTGCCGGGAACGCCAAATCCGCCCACCTTGTTTGGTCGGACGAACTTGGCTAGACTGAGTCCCGTTATTATGAACGGGCGTCAGCTTTGGCTATATAGCTATGAAGTTGTTCCAAGAGGGTACCCAAAGTCCGACAAGTCCCCCGATATGGTCCACCATAAGAAGTTTTGTCACGTCCTGCTATCAGGCGGAACGGAGTTTTCAGCGCTGCGCTTATGTTTTCTCCCGATGCGGTGAGGTCCGACAGTAGAATTCGCAGCAACTCGCGCTTTCTTTCTAGATTCGCTTGTTTATAAAGCAATGACGCGTCTTTTGCGAGTCCGACAGTATGCTCGATCTGTTTGAGGGCATCATCACTCCCGCCATCGAGTTTCGCGATTTTCTGCTTCAGTTGCGACTCCTCCCAAACGAGCGACTTCTGTTTGTCATCAAACGTCGTCCGCTCAATCGATCCATCGAGCAAAAGATCGGTGAGGCGGCTCTTTCGCGCGCGAAGGGCTTCTAGTTGCAAGGTAGCGCCGCGTTTCTCGGCTTCGCGCTTTGTTCCCGCTTGAAGACGTTGGTCTGCAATCCAGTCGCGGAAATAGTCAACCTCCGCTGTAGAAAGGGTGAGTTTCTCAATAATGCTTTGCACCGCGTGTTCCAACTGTTCTTCTTTAATGCACGTTTTCGGGCACACAGGGGGTGACTTGAAAGGGCGATTGTGACAACGGTAGTACGTATGCCCTTTCCGGCGTTCGCCAATAAGGGAATAGTGACAGCTCGCGCACGGCACTAACCGGCTGAAGAGAAACGAATGCCGCACCACCCGATCCACCGTCTTACCACTGAGTAGCGCCTGCACTCGCTCGAAAAGGTCTCTGTCGATAAGTGGCTCGTGATTCCCGGAGAAATGCTGACCGGTTTTCTTGATCCTCATGACTCCTACATAGAAAGGATTCTTAAGAATGGTCGAAAGTCCGTTCAAGGTGACCCGCCCGCCGCGCCAGTTGCGCAGTCCACGTTTGTACATGTGATCCGCAAGCTCCATGAGCGGGAACGTCCCAGCGCCATACAGAGCAAAGGTCTCTTGAACGAGCGGTGCCATCACGGGATCGGGCAACTTGAGTTTCGCCGCTCCTTGGTCGGTATATCCGATGGGAGCACGGAAGGGATAAAATCCCTGCTTCAATCTCCCATAGATGCCCTTCTTGGCTTCTTCCCGAAGGTTTCGGCTGTAATGGGAAGCGACGACTGCCTGAATATCGGCCGAGAGACGACCTGATACGGTTCCCAGGTCCACGCTCTCATTTGCGAAATGGATCGCAACACCGGCATCGGCAAGTTTACTGACATCTGCCCAGTCCTCAAGGTTGCGCGCGCTGCGATCGATTTTATGGATCACCACGCCTTGGGCTACCTTAATGCGCAGGAGCCGCAACATGTGCATGAAAGCCGGACGACCTGTCTTGGCAGCAGACTCTCGTTCTTCAAACCATCGGACGATCTCGAGACCGTGTTGTTGCGCGTACCGGAGTATCGCGTCTTTCTGTTCCTGCAATGAGACGCCTTTCTCCCCCTGTTTGACCGTCGAAACACGGGTATATGCAAATACGTTATCCATGCTCAAACGGAATAATTTGTTAGTTTGTTATTCGACCTTTCCTTTATCGTAGCCTGGCGCTCGGAACTGTCAACGACGTTGCAATGTGCTTCGCTCGCGATCTGCAACGCGCACGCGAAATAACGCCGGAGGTTTTCGTCAGCCTGTTTCAGTTCCTCGTCGGTCAGCGTTGGATATATTGCTCGCAAGCGGTTCGCGTCCATGGATACAGGGTATCTCCGCAATCATCCATAAAAAGGTTGGATTAGTTGCCGCAAGGGACAACTAACCGAGAAACAACCTCGTCGAGGGGTCGAGAGCCGCCTCGGTTGCACCGCTCGGAGAGGCTCTTGACAAGTATCCACAACGGTAGTTTAAGGAGGGGGCAAAGCCGCACATTTGAGAGCGTAGACACAGTCTTGCTACAAGCGCCACCGTGGTTGCTGGGCATCTAATTCTTGCCGCTTGCGGCAACTCAGCCCGTCTTCTTAATGGGTGGTTTTCGCATACGCTGAGAGGCATATAAGGTCGCAGGGGTTAAATCCATTTTGCGCCACTGGCATGTCATCAAAGCTCAACAACTATGTCCGGACGTATAGGAGACGATCAAGCCTCCGCCAAGAAGACGTGGCCTTTTTGTTGGGGAGTAAGAATGGGGCGAAGGTATGTCGGTATGAGCAAGGCCGCCGACTCCCCCCACTTCACACAGCTCTCGCGCTTGCAATCATTCTCGACGCATCGCCTGCCGCGCTCTTCAGTGGTGCACACCATGAGTTACAAAAAGAGATCGCGAAGCGAATCACGATGTTACGCGCCAAGATCGAACAGAAGCATCGATCATCTGGTCGAATGCCGGCTCTGGTGTCCAGGCAGTTGCGATGGATTGACGATCATCACGGTCACGCGCAACCGAACGAGCACCGAAAACAATGAACGCAACTTCGCCAAAGAGAGTAATTGCGCTCGATCTTCACCCTCTCAGCTTCGGGTATGCCGTGTTCGACGCACCGGATGAGCTGATTGATTGGGGAATCAAAAGCTTTCGACATGGCGTGAATACCGTGAAGGTGCCGCGAGGCGTAAAACTAGCCTTGCTACTGGATCGGTATGAACCAGACACCCTTGTCATTAGGGAGCCAAAAACGGCGAAGCTCAAAACAATTGCTCGCGCGATTTCGAATCTGGTACAGTCCCGGCGAATTCGTGTGCGATGTATTTCACGTGACGCAGTGCGAAGAGCATTCCCGGGTGAGAGTCACAATAAATATGAAATTGCCTTAGTGATCGCCAAGCGTCATCCGGAACTGTCAGCCAGGCTGGGGCCAAGACGAAAAGTCTGGCAGGCTGAGCGATATTCAATGAGCATTTTTGATGCAATGGCGCTTGGAATCGCCTATTTCATGCACTACTCGCCCGTCAACAAACAAGAAGCGAACCCTTTGGCCGGTTCCTCATTGACGTATAGACCGTAATTACGGTCCGTCAATTCAAGAGGAACCGACCAAAGGGCTTAATCATTTGCGTTATTACCGCCATGCGCCAAGACAGTTCAGTTCTTTACCCAGTAAATCCTATGGTTGTCTATCCAATAGTGGCTGTGGCAGTCTTCCGCAAGCCAGATTGAAGGTGATAACGAGAAATCCCCGTGCGAGATTTTCGCGCGCCAGAATGGTTTTCGGGCAGGAGACAAATTGACTGTGAGTCTATGATTCTTTTCGCAAGGACACATGAACACGACCCAAATGTATTTGCTCCCGCGCCGGACGATGTATACATCTTTAGAGATTTCATCTGGCACGTCAGAAACGCGCTCGACAAAACGAACCTGTCCGAAGTATTTCGGTACCTTTCTGAGAGCGCTTTGCTTTTTAAGCCAGGCGAATAGTTTCATGAGATTCAAGTGGGCCATGTCAAATCTAAGAACGGATCGACATCGCCTCTACCCCATGAGCTTCGATCGGAACACCAGCATCCAGTCCGTGCGGGCTTCGAGTTGGTACTGATCTTAGACTCGTCGAAGCGCAGAATGATTTCGCTTGACTCGCGATCCGACCCCATGTAGCCAGTGAAGCGATGTAGCATCTCCGAAACTGCTGCTGAAGCAACCGAAGTCGTGAACGTGATGACCGCGGGTGCGTTTCCGGGGAGTCCGGGCACATAACCTTCCCGTCTTCTCGCCTCGTACTCATCAGGCTTAATTGCGTGGAGAATGTCAGCCTCAATGACGTCTGGGGTGATAGCTCCTCGGCAGAACAAGCATGCCGACCCGGGGAAAAGGGTCGTGACTCGCCCTCGAACGCTCCTAATTTCGTCTTCCAATGAATCTACTTCAACTCCCATGTCGAAAACTGGAATTATATGCATGATCGCCATTTTTGACAGAATTGACCGGCCCCATTCGTCATCAGTACAGCCAAATATGATGTCGCAATCCTTAAATCTCGCAGCGACACTTGAATCTGTAATGCTCCCCTCTATCGACACAATTTGAGTTCCACTTCCGATGTCCCTCACGGATCGTTGAGCGATCTCGGCCTTCGGAACTCCTTCATCAGCCCTTCGCGAGCCGTAGACGCGGTTAATGTTGGTGATTTCGAGACGTTGCGGATCGCAGACCGTCAGCTTCCCTACGCCCAATCGTGTAAGCTCTTCGCAAATTGCCGACCCTGTTCCTCCGAGCCCAACGATCCCGACATTCATTCGGCTTAGAAGTTTTTGGATATGCTCGCCAAACGCAAGTATCTGGCGGTCAAACATTGCAATATCCATAAGCGCCCGATCGTCCGGATCAAAAAATGCGAACCGGCGACCGATCACCCGGACTCGCGAGATCGGTTGAACAGTGCCGTCATCCAGCCATATGCGCCCAATTGGATTTACGGGGTCAGAAATGACAATGCTGCCGTGAACGAGCAGGTCGTTATGAATTCGAGCATATGCCGAACGAAACAGGTCAAGCTCTTCGACGTCGTCTTGCCGAGAGTGATTGGGAAACTCTTGAGGGTGAGAATGCACGAGAACAAAACATGATTTAGACAGGTGTGCTCGTTTCAGCGCCCGTCTGTAGGATTCTTGCTTAATAACAATGTCGCGCTCAGTCGCCGAGGTGATCTCATCGGGAAGAACGGGCACAATTTCTCGGACGAGCAATCTTGTTTCGTCCGGTGATATAGATGGTTTACAGAGCAAGTATGCCGCCCGCTCATGGGCTCTATCCGAAAAAAGATGATCCGTAAGCGCCTTGTAATCGTCCTCTAGAAACGAAACCGTATATTGCATCAGAGCCCGCGATTGATTTCCATTTTTATAGCTGTGATGAAAGTCCGGAGATTGTCGATTCCTGCACGCCACTCTTGTGTGTGTCTGGACCAGCGTTGCCAGACCTGCCCGGCGTGGTTCTCATGCACGTCTGCTGCCTGCGGCCATGCACCGTTGACGAGTTTAACGTCTGGGCTCGTCCAGAACATGTCGAGCGGGCTGAGTGGGTAGCCAGGCAAAATTCTGATCAGTACGTCCGCAGCTCTCGGAGTATACGCCTCCGGAAACGGCCACTGACGCAGGATGAGGTATACCTCGTTCTCAACCTTCTTGAGTTCGTAGTCGAAGGCACGGTCCTCGAGATAGTCTTCGTCACTTTGAGGAATCAGCGGCATTCAGTGCCCTGGATTGAGCTTCTTCTTAAGACTAAAGAAGTGATCGCCATCCTTCAGCGTAATTTGGTTTCCATCATTGGCAATTAGCTCGTCATCACCTTTCCCGTGCGTCTCGCGAAATAGATCGTAATTCTGCGGATCGATTCCCCCCAGGATGTAGAGATCATGGCCGGTCGTCGGGTTTGGCGACTTATGCTCGTGCTTGTCGATGATTATTGATACTTCTTGATGTCCCTGTGTCATATCTTTGATGCGCTCCCACTTTAAGGATTTAGTTCAGCATAGCTCTTTTGAGGAACAAGGCAAGTCCCACAAAGTGTGGATATTCATTGTTTTCCCACTCTGGAGGGAATGACGGTGACGTGCCTCACAAGTTGTCCACCTTGTCTACAACATATGTGCCCTCTCCGTCGGCTATACCCCTTTTTGCCCTGCTGTATGCCCAAGGAGGGATCTGGGGGCATCCTTCATTTAATCGATCCTTCTGCTCCGAGAAGTACTTCAACTTCTCTGTAAGAACTTGTTCGGATTCTTCGCGCCAACAGTCGATTGACCAGAATATACGGATTTTATTCATCAGGGAGTCGTAGTGGTTACCAGCAGTCAGATGAGAAGCGCGTTTTTCATTGGGATTTAGAAACGTGATAATGGCCGAGAGCACGGCAACAATAATCGAGATCACACCAGCCACAATATGACTGTGGTCGAAGGCGGCAAATGCGGACGCTCCTGCTGTAGCCGATAGAATGACGGCTGGTATCCCAATCCAGAGATGAAACGTTTGCCAGAAATGAGACGCTACGAAATGGCCCTTTGACGAATACAGAAGGGCTTCTTCTATTCGTTTGGCCTCTCGAATGATCTCTTCTTTTGTCTTCGAGACCGGAGACTCTGCTGTTATTTGGCTAGCCATATGACGGGAAATAGTCTCCAAAGATCAAAATCCACGTATCAACTGCATCCCTGACGCGTCCCCGTCGAGCAAAATCTTCTGCCCGTATGGCCCGATCATATGCGAGTTGGAACTTAGTGGTCGCTTCGCGAATTGCCTCCTGCGAATTTAGGTAAGAACCAACATCCCCTCCGTATCCTGCGGGATCGAGATTCTTCTGAGCTATGAAAGTTCGCCCCTTGTCGAAGTAGAAGCGAACTCCCGATGGGAAATCCGATATAGTGACGTTGCTAAAAATCTCTAGAGCGAGAACTTCGAGGTGGAATGATCGGAAGTGCCTATTGATGTTCCTGTTCCACGCTTTAATCATTTTGATCAGAGGAACGAGATCCCCGTGATGGACGGTGTTGGATGAACTCACGAGTTCAACGTGCTTTTTGGGATCAGTCGAAACCCAAGTCTTCGTTATTGAGTTCGGAATGAGAAAACCGCCCCCATTCCGCCGAAAGCCTGGAACTACATCGACCATGAAATCATCGAAGCGAATTGTTACCGCCAAACCATTTCTGCTGATGTCGGGAGTTCGGGTGTAGGTGCGCTTCAACACACCTTTTACGCGATCCAAGAGGCCAGCTTGTCCCCCGTTTTGTCCCTGATCGTAATTGTAGAAGTACTTGGTGTCCAAAACGACGAAGATATCTACGTCAGCATCCTTCAGTGGCGCAATCATGGTGCTCCTCGAATAGGAGCCTGTGAGGAAAGTCTCTTCAACTGTTAGGCCCGCCTCGACAACCTGTCGGATATTTGCCTGTCGCGTTGAGACGGTCGCAGCCTGTAAGCCCGTGATCTCTAGGTTCTGCTTGAGCCTCGCAAATGACTGGTCGATGGTAAGGGCCATAATAATATTTTGCTTGCTTAGATTACGCAGCCTCCTCGTAAAGATACTTTTGAAATCCTACGAACACCTTACTGATCTCTTCGGGCATTCCGAGGTCCTTGATGGCGTCCGAGATGGAATTGAAGTATTTCAGGCGGAGCAGTGGTGTTAGTTTCTCCTGATCGAGTTCGTCTACGCCAACGCCGACATAATGGGCCAGAACAAAGTCCAGGAACGCCTGCTGCTTGCTATTGAAGTGCGCACTGATCGATATCTTCGCGCGATTGGCGCGTTCTTCGCGTGTGAGTGGCGGCAGAGCATAAGCAACGTACGCGAGCACGTCGAACAGATCACTCTTCTCCGCGTTGATAATCTTTTGCATCTCTGCCAATTGCTCGTGGCCGAAGCCCTTATCTGCTAGTCCCGTCAGGAGCTTCTTCCGCGTATCGGGTGCACTCCAGAGCTCCCTAAGTTCGGCTTCATCTTTGAAGAACTCGGGAAGCTTGCCGAACAACAACTCCATGAACTGCTGGGCGGACATGGGGGTACCATCCGGGTGCCAGAACGTAGTGGCGACCATGTGCTGAATAGCACGATCCTTACCGTCAGCAAGCTTTACCTTTGCCTTTTTCTTTTTCTCGCAAACACAAGGGCGCTCACCGCAAACCTCGCAGGTCTCCCCTGGACATTCGCATGGAATCTTCCCGCAAACGGGACAAGATTGAGGTGCAGGCTTTGCGCATTGACAGGGATACGAGCCACACTTCGGACATGGTTCGGGATCTTGCGGCTCACCGTCCCATTCAGGATCGCTGAAGTGAAGATAGGCCTTCACAAAATCGTAAATCGTGAAATAGTCTTTCCCATCGTAAAGGCGAGTGCCACGACCGATGATTTGTTTGAACTCAATCATGGTGTTGATCGGGCGCATCAAGACGATATTGCGAATGTTCCGTGCGTCTACGCCGGTCGAGAGCTTCTGAGACGTTGTCAAAATCGTGGGGATAGTCTTTTCGTTGTCTTGAAAGTCCCGGAGATGTTGTTCGCCCAGTTCGCCATCATTGGCAGTCACTCGCTGACAATAACTAGGGTCGGAGCTTTTCTTCATTTGGTTGATTAGGTCACGCACAGCTAATGCATGGTCTTGGGTAGCACAGAAGACAAGCGTCTTTTCTTTCTGGTCGATAAGCTCCATGAACAGCTTCACGCGGTGCGATTCGCGTTCTTTTATCTCTATGATCTTATTGAAGTCCGCTTCGGTATAGAGCTTTCCAGTCTCAACCTCGCCCTCTACAATCTTGTCGTCAGGTGTGTAAACATACTCGTCGAGGGTCGTGGAAATCTGCTTCAGGCGGAATGGCGTGAGGAAGCCGTCATTGATTCCCTCTTTTAGCGAGTAGATGTAAACCGGCTCCCCGAAGTAGGCATATTTCTTGCCCTCCAACGCGGCTTCGGTGCTCTTGTCTTGCTCCAAATCATCAAGGTATTTCAGAAACAGAAGCCAGGAGGATTGCTCGGTGTAATCGAGTTCGGTGGTGCAACCGGCCTCTTTCCAAAGGACGTCATCAATATTTTTGAAGGCTTGTTCAAACATGAATAGTTGGGCCCCGGTTTAAGTAATTCCCAAAGAGAGCCTTAGCGCCCCGAGAACGCAGGTTTTTAGGGATTCAGTGGAATCCCCCAAATCATACGTCTATGAGGAGCACTCGTCCAGATACCACAAGGGGTACATGGCGGGCTATCCAAATGAACTATGTGTTGTTGAACTTGAAAGAATTGACCATCTACAAAATCGACTACAGCGTAGTTTTTGGATGGATCGAGAATGCCTATAAGCTATTGATTTAAATGGTCGGGGAGAGAGGATTTGAACCTCCGACCCCCTGGTCCCGAACCAGGTGCTCTACCAGGCTGAGCCACTCCCCGAACTCTGTGCAGACGTGCGCAACATCGGGCGCGGCCTGGTGCGTTTTCCCGCTTGATGCGCTTGGTTAAGTGTAGCAGAATCCTCAGGCTGATGGCCGACGCTGGGGGTTTTGTGCTCGAAACAAAAAGGTTGAGCGTCGATGAGTTGCAAGCCTCGGCGAGAGCTTGACCAGCCATCAAGTAATCGAGCCAAGTGATCGCCTCAAGGGCCGGACGAAACCAGCAAAAATCAGCGGGGGATCTCCCGACGTAATCACTGATTGAGCAAAGAAATGCCCGCCGAACCGAATCGACGGGCTGAGCAATCGTGCTTTCCTACTGGTGCTGCGGTGCCGGTGCGGGAGCTGCGTTCGGGAAAATGCCCTCAATGGGTGCACGCTTCTTTTCTTCACCCGCCGGATCAGGGAGCGGTTTGCGGGGCATCATCTGATCACGCATCGCCGCGTTGTACACGAAGATCGCCTCGACTGTCGCGATCTGTTTCAGGTCGGCCGCTTGCAGGCGCTCGACCACGTCCTCGTTGGAGTGGTGGGTGCGGCTCTCGTAATCCAGATCGTCCTGGATGAATTGGAAGCCCGGAATGCCTACAGCATCGAAACTCAGGTGATCCGTTCCACCGGTGTTGCGCATCGTGAGGGTGGTCACGCCCAAGTCCTTCAGCGGTGCTATCCACTGAGCGAAGATCGGAGCTACAGCGGCATTGCCCTGCGTGTAAATGCCGCGGATTTTGCCGGAGCCATTATCGACATTGAAATAGGCGGAGATGAGTTTTTGCTCCGGCTTCACTTCGAGCGGTCCCGTAGCGCGACGCATGAACTCAGGCAGCGCCTGCTGGTCGGGTGCCGTCGACAGCGCGGCTGAGCCGAAGTGCTCCTTGCAGTAGCCCTTTGATCCGAAGAGGCCCTGCTCTTCACCCGTCCACAGTGCGATGCGGATCGTTCGGCGCGGCTTCACACCAAGTGCTTCCAAAATGCGCACAGCCTCCATCGCGACAACTGTACCCGCGCCGTTATCGGTCGCGCCTGTGCCCGCAATCCAGCTGTCGAGGTGACCGCCAAGCATCACCACCTGGTCCTTCAACTTGGGATCAGTGCCGGGAATCTCCGCAACTGTGTTGTATGCGTGCTCGTGATCGCCGGTGAACTTCGTATCAATGTTGACTTCAACGCTGACAGGTACATGCGCATGGACAAGCCGATACAAGCGACCGTAGCTTTCAATGGTCGCGACAGCCACCGGAATCTTCACTTTCTTATCGGCAAGGTAAGGCGTGCGGCCCAGCGTCGCTCCATTGTCATCAAAAAATGTTCCGCCGGAGCCCCCGCCGTTTTTTGCGTCCCGGCTCGGCTCAATAACCGCTGCAACCTTCTCATCCGCGAAGAACTGCGCGATCTTGTCGACCATGCGCATGCGCTCCATGTAGGCACGCAGACGGGCCTGCATATCGGGCGACCTGCCCCCTGCACCGGCACTGACTGGGAACTCCGCAATATCCTGCAGATCTTTTTCGGTGTTGCGCTCGAAGAGCGGCTTGTCGACGGGCGGCACTTCACGCATTGCGCCATAGAGCACGATTTTTCCGGCCAGTTTGCCCTTGTATTTGTCGAAGTCTTTGTCTTCGTGAATATCGACCCAGACCACATCTCCGGTTACCGGACCTGACGTGGCGGGCGACCACGGTGTGGCCTGAAGAATCAGCACTGCCGTGTCGGGCGAAACCATGCGGGCCCAGGTATTCATCTGCTGCCAGCCCATCCCGAACTCGCCCCAGTCTTCCAGGTGAGCATTCTCCAGGCCGATCTTCGTGAGGGTATCGCGGGTCCACTCATTCGCCTTTTTCGCATTGGGCGAAGCTGTGAGCCGCGGACCAATCCCGTCCATCAGCGCCGACGCGAACTCCATTACATGCGAGTGGTTCAGCCCTTCATCGCGAATGCGCTGGTACATCCCGATGTCGATCGATTCGGTTGCGGGCTGCACTTCAGCATAAGCATCTACAGCCGCTGGAGGCGGTGTTGCCTTGGCCTTTGGCTTGTCGGCGGCATACAAAAACACGGCAGCGGAAAACATGACCGCCGGAAGGAGGCGAGCAGCTTTATTTGGCATTATTTGGGCTCCGGGTGAGATGGGGTGAATGCCTGTGGCTGCATTCTATGACATTCACCCCAACCGCCGGACCTTGAGTCCCACAGAATGCTCGTTAGTCACTCTTCCCGTGCTCGACTCCGGCAGGCAGATCGAGCGCAACGAGAGCGAAACGAGTCTTTCCTTCGATCGGATCTTCGAAACCAAGGATGTGCTCATGGCGTTTCGAGCCTGCCTTCAGCTGCAGACCGTGATGGCCGTTGATGTCCTTATCGTTGATTTGAACATGTCCATGACCGCCGTCGTCCGCGCAGGTCAATCCTTCTGAAGTTGCGGTCGGCGTGCCCACGGGGGCATTGCCCTGGCAGGTAATTACATCGCCATAACGGCCCAGCGCTTTCTTATAGAAAGCAACAACCTTGTCCTGGGGATCGATGGTGGAGTAGTTCACCGCGCGGACGCGAAGTGTCCACTCGCCAAAGCCCATGTTCACGTCCGCCGACTTGTCGTGCTCCTTATCCTTCACAACTTCCGCGCCGGGGTAGACGGGCAGCCCCAGATCGGTTGCGGTGATCTGGTCTGTGTTCACGTGGACGCCGCCGAACGGCGTATCGACCTGGACGTTCTTGTCTTTGCCGTTGGAATCCTTATCTACATGAATCCGGCAGCCAGCAATTCCGGTCGCGAGTACCATTCCCGTTAACACGCATACGGCCCTGTACATCATTGGCTTTTCCCCTTTTATCCTCTTTACGCCCATTTCGGCCGAGTAGTTCCAATCAGGCGTCACCTGTGCATCTACATCTTTGTACTACTTTTGCCCGGACCCGGGGTTAGTATTCCCATAGTTCGGAGCACGGGCGATCCGAGGTTGTATATGGGTCGCGTAAGTTGTTCAGGCAGCAAGAGGTACAGTTGCCGATGTTATTCCAAAGGGGCTCGGATCACGTACCAGCCCATTACAGAAAGGACCTTGATTATGTTTGCTCTCAGCTCCTCGAAACGCATGTTGGCCAGCGCGCTCATGATGGCGGCACTTGGTGCGTTTCCCTATATCGCAAATGCTCAGGACCTCCAGGATTCCGATGATCCACCGCCGGAGGCTGGGCGAATATCCTACATCTCCGGAAACGTATCTATCCAGCCAGCGACCGCAGACGAATGGGGCCAGGTCTATCCGAACCTTCCTGTCGGCCCCGGCGACCGGATCTTCACCGATAATGGTGGGCGCGCCGAGATCCAGATTGGTCGCACCTATGTTCGCATCGGGCCGAACTCCGACGTCACTCTGGTAGATGACTCTCAGTTCAACATCAATTTCGGAGTCGCCCAGGGTTCCATTCGCCTGCATAGCTTCGGCCTTTGGCCGCGCCAACTGGTAGACATAAGCACCCCCAATGGAAACGCAGAATTCGGCGAACAAGGCGATCTACGTGTCGACGTTGTTCCTGAGGATGGCGCGACAGTATTCACCAACCTTGGACAGTTCGCAGACATTACCGGCGCCGGCAACTTCCGCCAGCAACTCGACTACGGACAATCGCTTGAAGTTGCGGGAACCAATCCTGTCTACCCGCAGTGGCTTCAGCCCGCAGCGCCCGATCAGCTCGACGCATGGAGTCAACAGCGCGATCAGCAAATGGCGCAGGTAGCTTCCTATCAATATGTAAGTCCCGATGTTGCCGGCGCCGCAGATCTCGACAACAGCGGCGATTGGCAGCCCGACACCGATTACGGGCCGATGTGGTTCCCCCGCGGCGTTTCCGCGGACTGGCAGCCATATCACAATGGACACTGGATCAACCGTGAGCCGTGGGGATGGGTCTGGGTTGAGGACGAGCCCTGGGGGTATGCACCCTTTCACTACGGCAGGTGGGTTGTCTACCGCGATCGCTGGGGATGGGTTCCGGGCCCCGTAAACGTGCGTCCCGTATGGTCGCCCGCACTCGTAGTGTTTGCCGGTGGCGGCGGTGGCTTGGGCCTTTCCGCGTGGTTCCCGCTAGGCCCCGGCGAGGCGTACAGGCCGTGGTACCGGTGCAGCCCGCGCTATATCAACCAGGTCAACATCACCAACATCCGCCCCGCCCGCCGCGTTCAGGTAGAGCGAAACTACGTGAACGTGGTGAACGTCACCAACATCACCTACATCAACAGAGCGCACGTGACCGCCGTGCGCCGCGACGATTTCGGTTCGGGCCGCCGTGTACGCGATGTCGCAGTCAAAGTCGACCCGAGACAAATGCAGCAGATCAGGCCTCTTGAGCGGCCACCCGTCGCCGCGCCATCGCGCCCGATCATTACTCGTCCCGTCGCGCATGTACCAGTGAAAATGCAGCGTCCGATGCTGATCAACCAGCGCGGGCAGGAAATCGCCGCCAAACCGAGAGCAGTACCGGTCGCGCCCCCGGTTCGCCAGGCTCCGGTGCGGAGGCCACTGCCCGGGCGCACTGTCATCGCTGCGCCGGCGCATCCCGCTCCCAATGGTCGCGGCCCCCAGAACCAATTCCCGACTGCTCAGGGCAATCAGCAACAGCGTCCAGACAATCGGCAGAACCAGCCGCCGCTCGGAGTTCCGCGCGCCAATCCGGCAGAACCTGTACAGCGTGGAATCGAACGTCCCGGCAATCAGCCCAATCAGCCGCCCGCGAATCCAAACCAGCGCCAGCAGCCGCCGCAACCGACTGGAAGACCTCTGCCTCCGAATTACCAGCAGCAGGAGAATCGCGGGAACCCGCCGCAAGTGAATCGGCCCGATCACGGTCGTCCCAACGACCAGCAGCGCGGACGTCCCGACAATCCTGATCAGAACAGGCCAAACCAGCCTGTCCCGCCCAACTACCAGCCGCCGAGGCCGAACCAGCCCGTTCCGCCAAATGTTCAGCAGCCGCAGAGGCCGAATCCCCCTGATGTTCAGCAGCCACAGAGGTCCAACCCGCCAAATTACGAGCGTCCCAATCCACAGCAGCCGGTCCGGCCCAACTTTCCGCAACCCGATCGGCGTAACCAGCCGAACGAGCAGCAGCCTCCGCGGCCGAATCAGCAGAATCCGCCACCGTCCAACCAGAACCGGCCGGATTTCGGTCAGCCGCAGCCGGATCGACGCCGCGAAGCTCCTCCGCAAGAACGGCCGGCTCCTCGGCAGGAGCGACCGGCTCCACCACCGCAGCAGGAGAGGCAGGTTCCGCCTCCGCAGCAGCGTCAGCAACCACAGCGCGAAGAGCGTCCCGCACCTCCTCCGAACCGTTCATTGCAGCAGCCCAGAGACAATCACGAGCGGCCGCAGGCAAGGCCGCAGCAAAATGAGCGACCGAACAATAAGGAACAGAAGAACGACAAGAAAGAAGACAAAAAGCACGACTAGCAGGCGAACGCAAAAAGGGCCGCTGCACATCGGTGCGGCGGCCCTTCTGCATCAGCTCTCGATTGCTGGTGAGGCGCGAAACTTAGGCGTGCCGGTCCGGCATATGCCCGACACTGCTCTCCGTCGGCTGATGGCTGTCAGGATTCCCGCGCGTGGCCCACAGAATGCAGGCAAAGAAGGTGGCAACAATAACCAGTACGACAACGAATGGGGAAGCGATGTCCATGTTCAATCCCTCGATATCCAGATTATCAGAGCCTCTGGAGGTCCTCTGGGTTGCTGTCCCTCGTCGGCGACTCTCTTGAAGGGAGCAGGTTTATGATTGTTCCGCCTGTAGTTTGTTTTTCCGGAGAGCCTGCAATGAGTGCAAAGAATCCAGCATCACCCGGCAGCAAAGGGCGTCGCGAATTTCTCAAAATCGGCGGAGCCGCAACAGCCGCCCTCCTGACCCCTTCTGCTTTTGCTTCAACCCCCGACAAGGTACTCCCCGGCCTCCCGCAGAATCCGCGCACCCACGGCGCGATGCCCACGCGCAACCTCGGCAAGACCGGCTACAAGGTCGGCATCTTCTCTCTCGGCGGTCAAGCCGCGCTCGAGAAGCCGAATAACTTCGACGTTGCCGTGCCCATCATCGATCGCGCTCTCGACGTCGGCGTCAATTACCTCGATACATCCTCCATCTACGGCGGACCTGATCGCTGGAGCGAGCAGTACGTCGGGAAGGTGATGGCCAAGCGGCGCAACGAAGCCTTCCTCGCCACCAAGACCAAGGAACGCACCCGCGACGGCTCCATGCGCATGATCGAGAAGTCGCTCGAACTTCTGCAGACCGACCATGTGGACCTCTGGCAGCTTCACGACGTTGGCACGCAATACGACGTCGATCAGATCTTCGCCAAGGGAGGCGCCATGGATGCGCTGCTCGATATGCAGCAGCAGAAGGTCGTGCGCCATCTCGGCATCACGGGCCACTACCGTCCCGACGCTCTCATCGAGTGCATCCATCGGCATGACTTCGACTGCATCCTGATGGCCGTCAACGCCGCGGACCCGCATCACTACAGCTTCAACGATGCGCTCCTTCCGCTTGCAGTTGAGAAACAGATGGGCATCATCGGCATGAAGATCCCCGGCCGCGGACGCATTCTCTCCACATGGACGCCGCCGCCCATCGATCAGCAGAAGCACTCGTGGGAAGGCATGACCATCCAGACCGACAAGCCCGGCACGCTGACCATGCGTGAGGCGATGTACTACACTCTCTCGCGCCCGGTAAGCACGGTCATTATCGGCTGCGACTCGATCGCCCAGCTTGAGGAGAACGTGCACCTCGCACACAACTTCACGCCGATTACAGAGAAGCAGCAGACCGAGCTCGTTGCCAAAGCCGAACCCTGCGCCAAACCGTCGCTGTTCTTCCGCTTCTACGATCGGCCATAAAGCAAGAACGCGCTCTCGCTTGAAGCGGGAGCGCGTCAGGGTTGCTTGGGTTGGGGAGGGCTTCAGTCGACGGGCGGCACGGTGATTCTTACGATCTGGCCGAGTCCTACCGGCGGCGGTCCGAAGCCTACGTTTGAGACATAGAGAGCACCGTCAGGTCCGAATGTCATTCCCGTGGGAAGAAACAGCCCCGTGGCAATCTCCTGCAGGTTGCCATCGACAACGCGGAGAACCTTTCCGGTCCCGGGAGTTGGGAAGAGATTGTCCGTGGTGTTTTCAAGAATGTACATGTAGCCCTCGTGATCGAAAGCCACGCCTAGAACTGTCGTCAGTCCCGTGACAACTACGTGTACCTGGCCACTGGGCGTGATCTTCAGGATCTTCGAGGGTCCTTCTTCGATGGGAAAAGTGTTGAGATTCCCGACGTAGAAGTTGCCGTGGTAGGCGACCGCGGTGGGCACGATGTGCCCTTGCGTGGCCGAGATATCTGCAATCCGCGTGATGGTCCCGTCAGTGGAGATTCTGTCGAGTTCGCCGTGATTAGGCTCCACCGCATACAGGTCGCCCCGCACTGCCACCATGCTGTACCAGGTGCCATCGGGCTCGAAGTCGTCCGGTTCGGGAACCGCGACGGGGTGAGCCTTTTGGAATGCGCTGAGGTCGGCGATCATCGTCCATGTGTTGTTCGCATTGATTTTGAAGATTCCGTTGGTGGTGCCCTCCAGTCCGTGAGAGCAGCCGGACCCGGCGGTGATCGCGTACAGGGTATTTCCAATGAACTTCACGTCGGCAACGCCACTAACGAGGTTGCCCTGATTCGCGCTGGTCTGGCTTGACGGAAGGCCATCGATGACTGTCGTCCGGTTTCCGTGGCTGTCGATTTTTGAGATACGGGAAGTGAAACCGCCTGTGTAGGGTCCGACGGGGTCGGGCACCTGATCACAGATGCCGATCGTCGATGTTGTTCCCGCAGCGCCTCCTTCGGCGACATAGAGGTATCCATCGGGACCAAATGTGAGACCGCGGGGGTTGTTCAAACCGGTGGCGAAAACGCTGACGTTGGGGGACGGGCCCTGGGCAATCGCTGCCGCCGCGAACGCTAGCGCGAGAACAGTGAAGGCTGCACATCTTTTCAATCGGGGAAACTGTTGCATATCGACCTCTCTTTTCTGAAAAGTGGCTGCCCTGCGAGGACGGGAATGGCGTTCTGGCGCAGATGTGAACGTTGTTTTCCCGGGTGATTTCGTCAGAGTGTCCCCTGATGAGCAGGCAGATTGCCGAATTTAATCTCAACGCATCCGGAGATGGCAATAGAGGGATGGTGAAGCGCAGGTAAAGAGTAGGTAAAGCGGTAACGCTGTCTAAACCATAGGGTTCTGGGGACAGGCTGCGCCTTTTTAAAGTTGAACATTCGATCTTGCGCGAACGATGTCAGAGCTCAGACTGAGTGCGATCTCCACGGACGACAAGCATGAAAAGGGTTTTCGTCAAGTAACTGAGAACCCTTGATCTTGCCGCTCAAAACAAGGGCGAACCGTTGCAGTCTGTTTCGGCGATCTTTGCATAATGGAAGCATTCACCAAATCCTGGATGCGCTTGCCTGACCGTTTGCTCAGCACTGACCGTAGTTTGTCCAGTTTGGCGTCGACCCACATCCTTAACCAGCTAACCCCTTACGCCTCAATATTCTGCGATGCAAATCGCTCAAAACGTTTGCCTTAGCTCGCTGCAGAACTTGCAAGCCTCTGAGACAAATGGATTTGTTTGCAGAGTATGGGGGGGAGGGGTCGCTCCCGTTGGGGGTACAGACCCCGGGATACCTGATGCCAGACCCGGAGATTTCCTCCCTCAAGCTAAGCCTCGACCTCCATATACAGCCGGTAGTGCTCATCTTGGATTGCCGTGAAAGGCCGCAGGTTGATAACGCCGGAAGCCGTCTTTGTCTGCCACTCAGTCGAACCCGACGAGATCTGCGCGACCGAAGACAGTTCACTCGGACGCACTTTTGCGGGCACCTGGCCCACGGCGAAGAGGGCGAGCGGACCATGAACCCCGGCCATCAGCTGCGGATGTTGTGCATCGACAGCTTCCAATCGCGTCTGCATATCAAACTCAACCTCAATGCGGTCGCCCTTGCTCCATCTGCGGTGGATTCGCGCGAACTGGCCGCGGTGGGGACCGCTTTCGGCTCGCCCTCCATTTACTGAAACGGATGTCTTCGGTCCCGCCCATTCCGGAATGCGAATAAAAATGCTGAACGACTCAGACTTCTCCGGATCCACTTCAATCTGTGTCGCAGATCGAAGTGGATACTCTGTACGTTGTGTCAGCACGATGCGGTGGCTGCCCCGATTCCACGTCACTCGTGAAGGGACGAAAAGGTTCACATACAGGCCTTGCTCGTCGTGGAAATACGAACTGATGCCGTAGTCAGCCGTGATCTGCGAGAACGTGCCCGTGCAGCAGTGCCACTTGTACGGGTGATATACCTTCGAGGCATCGTTGTTGTAGTCCGAGTAGTAGAAGCCGTGACCATCTTCCTTGATCGGCTTGGCGCCCAGAATGCAGTTGTAGAAAACCCGCTCCATGCTGTCTCCGTAGCGACTGTCCTTCGTCGTTCGCAGTAGGTAGCGTGTGATCTTGAAATGGGCATACGACCCGCACGGCGTCTCGAAGCTTGAGTGCGTATCGGTGAGGCTCTTGCCAAGATCGCCGCTGCCCGGCTTGCGAAATTCCTCGCCCGGTCCCCATCCTCCGGTCGCAAAGCTTTGCGCACGAACAAAGTCGAATCCATTTCGGGCCGCTCGCAGGTACTTGTCGTTACCCAAAACGAAGTAAGCCTGCATTGCGCTGCTCATTGCGTTGACGTGGCTGTATGCGTGCTTGCCCGGTAGAACATTCTCTCCCGCCGCAAGCGGATCCCAGTACCAGTTATCAGCCAGGAAATGCACGCCGAGATCGCGGTATCTGCTTCCTGCGCCGCGCTGCCATGCAAGGAACTGATTCTCGGGGAGGGTGTACGGCTCGTCCCAGCAGAATGACTCGTTAATATGAGGTCGTTGATACTGCTCAGCCCGCGAGATGCCTCCAGGCGGAAGACGTTTCTCCACCGATGCGAGCGCGGCATCCAGAGCTTTGAAGGCCTGCTGATCATCAGCGAACTCGTGCGCATCGATCATGCCGATCGAAATTTTGTCGTATGTGTAAGCAGGGAACCGGTTCTCGTCCCAAAAATGCGGCGAGATCGCTTCTCCGAGCCCGCGTACAAGCCGATTCACTTTCGCCTGTGTCGCAGCGTCACCGGTCGCGGCGTAGTACCGCGCGAGAGCTGATAGATATTGCCCGAAACTGTGTCCCGGCGCGAAGCCATTGTTTCCAGGCTTGTCGAGGTCCTCAAGCGGAGCCCAGCTGTACCAACCGCCCATGTCTTCGCCCGGAGCTGGAAGGCCCGCGCGCTGCCGGAAAGGCTTGAGCAGCGAGTCTTCATTCAGCCCGCGATAGAACGCATGATTGCGATCGAACTGTTCGCGCGCGAGCCCTTCTAGCAGTCGAACGTCAGCGTACCCAAACTGGCTTAGCGGCGGAGTGACGCTCAGCCCGTCAGCCAAAGTGGCGCGAGGACTGGCAATTGCGACTGCGGTCGCTGCCGCAGTGCTTTTCATGAAAGTGCGGCGTGTAGATTTCCGGATCAGCATGGGATGCTCTCCGGAAGGATTCTATCGTGCCGAGATGCGCATGAGCTTCTAAGGTGAAAGCTGGCGTATGTGCATCCGCTCCGCTCAGCTGGCTCACCTTGACTGCCAGCTTCTCAAATTCCAGGAATCCCAATCCGCGATTGGCGGCAAGCTGCAGGTAAGGCAGATGTTCAGGGTCGCGATTCCAGTATGCCTTCGCAACATAGGCATCGAGCGCCACGGGATCGGTTGATGCCAATACAGTTTTCTTCACCGCCACGTCTTCAAGGTTCCCGCCAGTCGGTCCATTGCGCAGAAGGATACGGTAGCAGTCCATGATCGTGAGTGTGGGAAGCATGAAGCTGGCGAGATCGACAAGGCTCTGATGAATCTGCTGATGCAAGCGGCTGCGCTGACCGCCCAGAATGCCATACCAGTTCTTCATCCCGAGGGTAACGCCGCAAAGCCCATGATGCTTCGCGATCGGCAGATTAAGAATCTTGTCCGCCTCCAGGAACGGAGTAAACACAGGCCAGTTTTTCAGCATCACTCCGCCCAGTTCGACCTCGCGAAACATGTCTGGATCGGGAAGAATTACTTCGGCTCCCGCAGACCTTGCAGCCGCTTCGATGCCGGAGCGATGGAAGCATCGTCGCGCCTCGTTGCAACTCACGTCGGTAACAATAACCCGCTTTGCGCCCGCGTCGCGGCATTGGCGAACGACCTCACCAACCAGTTCTGGATTGGTATTCGCAGCCTGTTCGGGTGTTCGATCCCATGCAATGTTGGGCTTGATGACAACGGTGTCCCGCGCCCTGACAAACCGTCCAATGCCGCCAAGGTCTTCGAGTACCTTCTGTGCAAGGGCGCTCGGTTCGCCCGGCTTCGCATCATGGCTGTCAGGTGGAAACTGCGCAATTGAAAAGTTGGGGAAGTGTGTGTCGGCTGGAATGCGATGGTCTTTGCGCGCCTGTTCTGCAGCCGCGGGGATAGGACGCTTGCTGCGGCCGTCGAGCCAGAATCCTGCGCCTGCCGCAGCTGCCGCTACGCTTCCGGCGCGGAGTATCTGAAGCATTGCTTCGCGACGGGACAGCGATGCTGATTCTGCTGCGCCCGACACTGGCGTGAAGGTCGATTTGGATTCATCGGACATGAATGTTTTCGCTCAGACCTCCACCAACTTGATGCGCTGCGGGTCGTTTGTGCCGAGCGCATGGGCGGAGCCTGCAGCGGTGGCAATATAGCGCGGTGCGCGACCGACCGCTTCGAGTGTCTTTAGGCCCATTTCGGTACGCTTCTTGTCGAGAATGCCCCACGCGATCTGGTCTATAGCTACGCGGTCTTCACCGATGATCAGTGAGTTCGGCTGCCATAGGTGCTCGGGCCGGAAACCAGGACCGCCCTCGTAGACGGAGGTCATAGCGTCGCCGATCGTGAGTTTGATCTTCTGCCGGATGACAGGGAATGCGTTGAGATCCGCAATTCCCGGGTTGCAGCCGCCACCGTGCAGTTCCCATGGCTTCTCGACGACGCCGTACATGTTCTTCATGGCGAACGTCAGGCCAGACATGCTGTGGTCTTTCAGGATCGGAACGTTGATGATCATCGCGCATTCGCGTGTGAGGATCTTCGAAAAGCGGACGCGCGATGCTCCCCAGGTTTCGACGTTCTCCTCGAATCCGGATACGTCGGAGCCGTAGCAGCGTAGATGACTCGGGTCAGTATTGATGGTGAATCCGCATGCCTGAAGATCGCGCGCGTTTCGGTCCCAGATCAGGATGTTTCCGGGCTTTACACCGGCTTCCTGAAGACGCTCTGCGATTGCGAAGACGAGAACCGAATGTGTCGAAATTCCTCTGCCGCCCAGGCCATTGGTTTTGATGCCGACGACCTTATCTTTTGCACCGCCCTCATTGACGATCCGTTTCCATGCATCTGCTGGTCGCGGATGGCCAGTGTAGGTAGAGATGGCTCGATCAAGAAGCGCGGCTACGCGCGCGGAGTCGAGTTTGCCATCGGTACCGTGCAGCGCGGGATCATGCGCGATCACGACCTTGGGTTTCTCATTTTCGTGTTGCTTTGTTCGAGATAATCCCAAGCCGCTCTGCGCACTCAACAGCGCGGCTGTCGTGGCCGCATCTTTCAAAAACTCGCGACGATTCTTCATGCGTCCTCCAATCAGAGGTTTGTTTCCACTCCATGGGCCAACGCAACTAATGCTTCTGCGGTTTGACTGCCTGCCTGGTACGCAACAATGCGCACCAGGTATGGGCCTTTGCGGAAGGTCACGCTTTGGGCGTATTGCAGGCCCTCGTCGCCAACTTTGATCGTCTTTGCGTCTTTCGTTTGACCGCGCTCCAGAATGGTTTGCGCACCATCTGGTCCGCCCATCGTGTAGACGTCGACGACCGCTTCCAGTTGGCCTTTGTACTTGTAGTCGGATGTCGACGTGGAGACCACACCGGCCTGAATGTACTGCTCAGAGTCACCGTCGATGTATTGCCAGAGGTCCTTGGGCTCGAAGGTCCGGGTTTCGCCGGCTTTCTCCCATCCAGCAATTGCGCCGGAAGCCGGAAAGGGATTCGCAGCTTTCTTCTTACAACCGGTTAAAGCACTTCCTGCGATAAGACCAAAGACCAAAACGCCTAAAAGTATTTGTCTGAATTTCTTCATTCAATCTGTCCTTTTATGTTCTCTTCAGCAATATCTGACTGCTCGGTGAGCGGCTCTCGCCGATGCTGGTTAGGAAAACTGCGGGTTTGTCCTGGAGCGGGCACGCGTATTCGCATGCGCCGCAGCCGACGCAGCGGCTCGGATCGACGTGCGGTTGCTTAAGTGTCTTGGTATTGCCAGGGGAGTCGACAACCTGTGCTTCTTCGATGTAAATGGCTTTCGGTGAGACCGGACACCACTCTTCGCAGACGATGCAGTCGGTTGCGAGCGCCCAGGGCAGACAGCGGCCGCGATCGTAGAAGGCTGTGCCGAGTCGCACAGGCTGGCTCTTCTGCGTCGCGCCGCCGGCAACCCAGCCCTTTTCTTTCGGTGTGATCTGCCAGATCGCTCCGGTCAGGCAGACTTCGGAGCAAAGTACGCAGCTTGGCTCGCAGTAGCCGATGCGGGGCACCAGTGTTGGCGTCCAGAGACCTTCAAGACCGGCTTCGGTCAGCGTTGGGTGCAGTGAATTGTTGGGGCAGACCTTCATGCACTCGCCGCAGCGGATGCAGCGAGAGAGGAAATCGGGCTCGTCCACCGAGCCGGGAGGACGAAGAAGGCGTTCGTGCCGGCTTTTGCCCAGGCCTGTATTGGCGCGCAGGATGGGGACAGCGGAGACGCCCGCGGCAATGCCTGTCAATGTGCGGCGACGTCCGAGATCAGCTGACGCAACTTCGTGTTCGTTGCGGAAGAAACGGAACTCGAGTGCGCCATGCGGACAACTGCCGACGCAGTTCATGCACATCAGGCATTCGGTTTTGCGCCACGGCACTCCGCCAATGGGATCGTCACCGCCCTGACAGTCGAGCATGCAGCGATTGCACTTGTCGCAGCTGGACGCGTCCTTGTGAAGCCCCAGGACAGACCAGCGGGAAACAACCCCGAGCAGCGCTCCTAGCGGGCAGATGGCGCGACACCAGAAGCGCGTGATGCGCATGCTGGCCCACAAAACTACGAGGAACAGAAGCCCAAGCACGATTGCCTGGTTGAAGTGGGCCTGACGTAGATCGAGGACCGTCATTTGCAGCACGGTGCTGAGATAAGTCCCAAATGTCTTGATGGCTTGAATGTGGCTGTGTTCCAGCGGCAACAGAAGGACACGCGTACCGAAATTAATAGCTGGAAGAAGAGCGAGGCCGATCGAGCGTACAAGCAGACTGAAAGGGTCGAGAATCCCGATCACCATGGAGCCGAAGACAGCGGCGACGAGTCCTGCGATCAGAACAACATATTTGATCGTTTGCCAGCGTTTGTAGCGGTTCGATTCGATCCGCCGCTTTCCACGCTTCGCTTCAGACTTGAGACTGCCGACCAAGTGCTGGAGAGTGCCCATTGGGCAGATCCAGCCACAGAAGAAGCGGCCGAAGAAAATTGTAGGCAAAAGGACGATGAGGCTGAGAATCAGTCCGCGGTAGAGCGCATGTGTCGCAAGCGCATTTGTAATCGCGACCAGCGGGTCCAGGATGAAGAACATGCGGACGGGGCCGCGCATGTGAATGTCGCCTGAGCCGTTGCTGGCCGGACGCATGGAGGTGAGGACCAGAAGGAGGAGAAAGAGTAGCAGAAAGAAGATCTGCGAGACTCTGCGTATTCGCGGCAGTCTGGAATTTGCCACAGATTGTCCCTCGGCGTCCGACTACAGCAATGATTCGGGTCCGAGGGATGGGTAGACAGTGATAGTGATCACTTTGAGCAACTGCAAAGGCCTTCGCACACGCGCTCTCCCTGAAGCAGGGTTGTGGAGAAGACCTGTGATCAGTCCAAATGATTGATCAGCGAAGCAATACAGGCCGCGCCAAAGCCGTTATCGATATTCACGACGCAAACGTTTGGCGAGCAGGTGTTCAGCATTCCCAGCAGAGCCGCGACTCCGCCGAAGGATGCTCCGTAGCCAACGCTTGTGGGAACAGCGAGAACTGGCGCCTGAACCAGGCCTGCGACGACGGTGGGAAGAGCGCCTTCCATTCCGGCACAGACAATGAGCACGCGCGCCGACTGAAGTGACTGCTTTTGCGCGAGAAGGCGGTGAATACCGGCAACGCCGACGTCTGCGATCAACTCGGTCGTATTGCCCATCAGGCGAGTGGTGATGGCTGCTTCCTCGGCTACGGGAAGATCGCTGGTTCCGGCACAGACGACGCAAATAGTGCCTTTTCCAACTGGCGCTTTGGTTTGCTCCAGAGTGATGGCGCGGGCGCTTTCGTGCCAGGTGGCGCGAGGTTCTGCATTCCTGACTGCGTCGAAGCACTCTCGTGATGCGCGAGTGGCGAGTACGTTTCCTCCCGCTTTGGCCATATGCGCGAAGATGCGAGCGACCTGATCGGGCGTTTTGCCCGCGGCGAAGATCACCTCAGGCATTCCTGTACGAAGGGCGCGATGATGGTCGAGCTTAGCGAAGCCGAGGTCTTCAAAGGGAAGATCCTTCAGCCGCTCGAGCGCATCGGGAACGGACGTGCGGCTTGACTGGACATCGTTGAGCAGCGCTTCAATCTGCGAACGGTTCATCAGCGCTCCTCCTCGCGAGCGGCAAACATGCGACGTGCCTGTTCGGTAACGACTTTCAAGGGAACGGAGTGCTCTGTCGCCAGGCTGCGGCAATCTTCGTACTCGGGTGCGGCGTTGGCGATCTCGCCGGAAGGCCAGCGAGCGATCTTGATGCGCACCGGACCCCATTCGGTCTGGACTTCCTTGAAATCACGCGGAAGCGAGATCTTATTCTCGATCCGCCAATGCAAGCCAATCGTGGTGGTTTCGCGAAAGAGCAGGTCGCGAAGCGTGCTGATGCGATCGGGATGGCAGAGAACCGAAAGCTGAACGCCAGTGCGACCCTTCTTCATTTGCACTGGGATGCGGTATACGTCCCATGCGCCCGCTTCGAGAAGAAGCTCGCTGACATATGCGATCAGCTGCGGGCTGGAGTCGTCGATCACGGTCTCCAGGATGGCGATGGGTTCCGGCGTGCTCGGCTGAGCGGCTTCTTCGCCAACCAGCAGGCGCAGGAGGTTCGGCTGTCCGGGGGTTTCGCGACCGCCAGCGCCGTAACCTGCAGCAGAGACGCGGAGCGCCGGAAGCGCGGTGTATTCGACATCGAGCATGCGGAGGATTGCGGCGCCTGTGGGCGTGACACGTTCAAGCGGTGGTCCGGAAGAGTAGATTGGGGCATCACCGAGGAGCGCGAGCGTTGCGGGAGCAGGAATGGGAAGCGTTCCGTGTGCGCAGTCCACCGTCCCGCTGCCGACGTTGAGTGGCGAGCAAAGCCAGCGATCCACCTTTAGGTGTTCGCTTCCGACGGAGGCGCAAACGATATCAATAATCGTGTCGACAGCGCCGATTTCGTGGAAGTGCACCTGCTCAATCGGCATGGAATGGATGCGGGCTTCAGCTTCGCCGAGTAACTGGAATGCGTGGGCGGCGCGGGTCTTCACGCTTTCCGAAAGCGCGGCAGACTTGATGATGCCGAGAATCGTAGACAGCGAACGGTGCCCCTCATGCGAGTGCTCATGCGTGTGCACAGTCCCATCTGCGTGTGTGTGTTCATGAGCATGGGCATGCGGATGCTGGTATTCATGCGTGTGAGGATGTTCATGCTGGTGGTCCGGCACGGGAAGAGAGTGATCGTGCTGATCACTCTCGCCGGTGATGACGTCGACCTTGGTTCCGGTGAGGCCTCCGCGCGTGACTTTCCTGAGCTCGAGGCGAGCGCCGACGTTGAGAGCCGCAGCAGTGTTCTCAAGCACGGAGAAGGGAACACCGGCATCGACGAGGGCACCGAGAAACATGTCGCCGCTGATGCCGGAGAAGCATTCGAGATAAGCAAGTCGCATCAATGGAATTGTAATTACGCGCCGCGGCGCATGAGGACTTCGGCGGGAAGAACAGCGTTGAGAGAGCCGGAGCGGAAACCGGTGCAGTCGAGGGTCACGTATTTAAAGCCGGCTTTGCGGAGTTCTGCGGCGATGGTGTCCATCATCTCCATATTCATGGCGCGAGGCATCTCAGAGCGCGATATCTCGACTCGCGCGATTTCGCCGTGATGGCGGACGCGGAACTCCCGGAAGCCGAGCTGCCGCATGCTTTCTTCGCCGCGCTCAATTTGCTCGAGAACCTCGCGCGTCACGGGGCGACCATATTCGACACGCGACGAAAGGCACGGAGCGGCGGGGCGATCCCACAGCGTGTAACCGGCGTCTTTGGCGAGAGAGCGGATCTCCTGCTTGGTAAGGCCGACGTCTGCTAGCGGGGCGAGGACTTCGTGTTCTTCCGCGGCGCGCTGGCCGGGACGGTAATCGCGGCGATCATCGGCGTTCATGCCGTACGCGATATTCATGAAACCGAGCCCTGCGCCCAGCTTCCGCATACCTTCAAAAAGTTCGGTCTTGCAGTGGAAGCAGCGGCTTGCGTCGTTGCGCTGGTACTCGGGATTATCGAGTTCCTCGGTCTGGATGATGCGCAGCGGGATTCCGTGGGTTTCGGCGAAGGCCCTGGCCTGCTCCATGTCGCGTCGGGCGAGGCTTGGCGAGTCGGCGAGGACGGCGAGCACGCGGTCGCCCAGCACGCGGTGAGCGACAGCGGCCAGAAAAGCGGAATCCACTCCGCCGGAGTAGGCGACCATCAGCGAGCCGAGCGAACGCAGGCGCTCTTCGAGCGTGCTCAACTTTGCGGCTGCTGATGATTCGAGCGTGATTCCATGCGTGGTCGACACAGAGCGATTATATCCGCGGGTTTGGATGCGCCGATTGCGTCAACGGCAGTTTGGCTTGCGCCGAGATTGGGAACCCTCCAGGTTCAAAGTGGCTGGATCTGGCATTTCAATCGGGCGAGATTACCCTTTTCCCTCCTATGTGTAGGGTCAGCAGCTTGAGGCTAGTTGGCACATTTGACCATGTGATTCTGGGGTTATGGTTCTAAATGTCGGCAAACATGTTACTTAGATCCATAATCTGTCTGATGAGCATCGCGGAATCACCAGTGGAATCGTAAAAAGGTGACATTGCTTTTACATTTTTGCCGCTGCCTGAATAAGCGATCCCGGCGTCTGAATTCAAATAGCGACTCCATGCTCCATGGCGAGCGAGGAATCCGTTCTCAAAAGAATGCGAGGCGTCCGTGCGCTACCTCATGGGGAACCGGAACGGAAGTGATCGACGCGCGATGGCGAGATCTAAAACTGCTGCCAGGAACCTGCCGCTGTTTTGCCTCGTTCTCGTATTTTCTGCGCCTTTGGCCCTTGTGGCTCAGCTTGAGTCGTCGGGTGCCGAACGAAAGACTGTGTTCGGGTTCAATTCGCTGGCTGCAGGCATGGGAGCCAGCGGCCAAGCGGAGCCGTCGGCGTATCGAATCGAGAGATTCACGAGGGCGAGTCTGTTCCTGTCAGTTTCTTCATTCGGGATTGGCGGCCAGATTTCGACCAATGTGTCGCCGCATCTGGATGCGAGGCTGTTCGGGAATCGCGCTTCGATCACGACGCATCACTGGTCGCAAGAAGATTTCAGCATCGCGGTGAACGCTGGGTTTGCGAACGTGGGAGCAATGGTGGACGGATATCCGTTTCATAAGCCATTCCGGTTGAGCGCGGGCTATCTCCTCTATAACGGCGACCGGGTGCGGGCCACTCTCCACGCGAAGCAGGATGCGATCTTCACGATCAACGACAGGGACTGGATTTCGGACAATGCCGATCCTGTTCACGGCAGTGGCTTGCTGAACTTGGGAGGACGTGGAGTGATGCTCACGACCGGATACGGTCGAATGGTTTCAAGAACGGAGAAGCACTGGTCGTTTCCCTTCGAAGCGGGAGTGGCATTCATTGACACGCCGAAGGTGATACTCAACCTGGCTGGTCAGATCTGTACGGCACAGGGTATCGATTGTCAGCCTGCTGCGAGCTTTCCGGGTTTTTCTGATGCATTGGCGACGCAAATGGCAGATTGGAACAGGAATGCGGCGCCATTTCATATCTATCCGGTTGTTCAAGGCGGGGTTGCGTATACATTTCGTATACGGTGAGCGCTGTTCTTCGAGCAGTCGAGGGGAACACCTAACGTGGAAATTTGCCAATCGGCGGCGGAGTTTCTCGTATCCCACCAAAGCGACAAACTACGTCGTTCGGAGGGGCAGCCGGCATCCAGCCCGGCTCTTTGCAATGAACATTGGGGTGTGCTGCCGATCACTCATCTGAGAACCGTCGGGGCGGATGCTTCGTATGGACTTGCAAGGACAAAGCCATGCGAAACCTATGGCAGGACGTTGTGTATGCGTGTCGACAGATGCGTCACTCACCGGTATTTACGCTGACCGCACTGTTGACGCTGGCATTGGGAATTGGGGCGACGACCGCAATTTTTTCTCTCATCCATACGGTGATGATGAAGTCGATGCCGGTAGCGGACCCGGCGACGCTGTATCGCGTGGGTGAGGGAAACGACTGCTGCGTCAACATGGGGCCGGAGGGAAGCTGGGGACTGTTTCCTTACGTGGTCTACCACCGTTTTCAGGAAGCCGCGCCGGAGTTTGAGCAGTTGGCGGCGTTCCAGGCTGGACGGGAGCTGTTCAGCGTGCGGCGAGGCGAGAGTGATCAGCAGGCGAAGCCTCTGCGGTCAGAGTATGTGTCTGGGAATTATTTCTCGACTTTCGGGATCCAGGCCCACGCCGGGCGGACGTTGACTCCCGCCGATGACAGGCGTGGCGCGCCGCCTGCTGCGATGTTGACGCACAGGGCCTGGCAGCAGAAGTACGGTTCGGATGCAAAGGTGGTTGGAGCGATATTCCTGATCAACGGCAATCCGTTCACGATTGTTGGAATTGCGCCGCGCGGGTTTGATGGGGAGACGCTGGAGAGCGATCCGCCGGAGATGTTTGTGCCGATCGAGCAGGAGCCGCTGATTTCCGGCGCAAATACACTGATGAATCAGCCGATGTCGTGGCTGCGGATTATCGGGCGGTTGAAGCCGGGGGCGAATCCGGAGTCGCTGGGGCCACGGTTTACCACGATATTGCGGAATTGGTTTCTGAATGATTTCGGGCCGCTGTTCCCGCAGTTCGGACCGCAGGTGAATGCGGTATTGCCGAAGCAGTTTGTGAAGCTGACCCCGGGCGGAGCCGGAATCGCTTCGATGAAAGCGGACTATGAGGCGAGCCTTCGGATTCTGCTGGCGGTGTGCGGGCTGGTGCTGCTGATTGCTTGCGCGAATATCGCGAACCTGCTGCTGGCTCGCGGGTCGGCGCGGAGCACGCAGACGGCGATACGGCTGGCGCTAGGAGCGTCGAGGAGAAGGCTGATTAGGCAGTGGATAACGGAGAGCCTTGTGCTGGCTGTGGCGGGAGGAGCAGCGGGCCTGGTGGTGGCGTTTGCAGGCGTGAAAGTGATATTGGCACTGGCATTTCGCCATGCGCACTATGTGCCGATCAGCGCGCTGCCTTCACTTCCGGTGCTGGGGTTTGCATTTGGGGTGGCGCTGATCACGGGATTGGTGTTTGGGACGGCGCCGGCATGGATTGCGACGAGAGCGAATCCGGCTTCGACTCTGCATGGGGCGAACCGGACGACGCGGGATCGAAGCGGATTCTGGCAGAAGTCGCTGGTGGTTGTGCAAGCGACGCTATCCGTGGTGCTGCTGAGCGGCGCGGGACTGCTGACACGGAGCATGCAGAAGATGGAGCAGCAGGATTTCGGGTTCAGTGTCGATCATCGTGTCAGCATCAGCATGTATGCGCCGTTCTCGAGCTATTCGCGGGAGAAGCTGGATGTGACTTACAAAAATCTGCAGCAGCGGCTGGAACGGATTCCGGGAGTGAAGTCGGCGGCACTGGCGCTGTATACGCCGTTCACGAACAACTGGGGCGAGCTTTTTGTCAGGCCGGGATCGGAGCCGCCGAACATCAATGATCCCTCGAGCGTGATGGTGTCGTGGAATCGCGTGAGCCCTGGGTATCTGGAGACCATGGGTCAGAAGGTGGTGCGCGGGCGGACGATCACGGAGCAGGATACGGCGGCGACGCGCAATGTTGCGGTGGTGGATGAAGCGCTGGTAAAGAAATATTTCAAGCCGGGTGAGGATCCGATCGGGCAGGTATTCGGGATTGACGATCCGAGATACGCGAAGGCGTACGAGATTGTGGGCGTGGTGCACACGGCGAACTATACAGATCCAAGTGGGCACTGGCGGCCGCCATTGTTCTTTGTGCCGCTGGCGCAGCATGGAACCTACGACAAGCAAATGGTGCAGATGATTGACGATCGCAGCCATATCATGGACGCCGCAGTGCTGGAGGTGCAGGGCGGGATGGAGGGGCTGGAAGCTCAGGTGAAGCGTGCGTTCTCAGAGGTCGATCCGAATTTGACGCTGGTGGAGATCCGTCCGATGGAGCAACAAGTGGCGGACCGGCTGGACCAGGACAGGACGGTGGCGCAGTTGACAGGACTGTTCGGATTGCTGGCGCTGGTGCTAGCAGCGGTGGGTTTATACGGCGTGACGGCGTACAGCGTGGAGAGGCGGACGGCGGAGATTGGAGTGCGGATTGCGCTTGGTGCGGACCGGACGAGCGTGGTTGAAATGGTGCTGAAGGGCGCGTTTCTGCAGATTCTGATTGGGCTGATGATTGGAGTACCGGCCTCGATCGGATGCGCGAGGCTGATCGCGGCGAAGCTCTATCAGGTGAAGGGGTGGGATCCCATCGTTCTGGGCGGGGCGGTGCTGGCGCTGGCGGGTTGTGCGCTGGTGGCGAGCGTACTCCCGGCGAGAAGGGCAGCGGCAGTGAACCCGGTGCGGGCGTTGAGGGTGGAGTGAGCTGACTATTCGCCCAACTTGGAGTTGTGCGCGGCGCGAATGAGACGTGGCAAATTCAGCGAAGGGGAACGCTTGATGTCGGCGCCGGCCATGGCTTTCAGTTGCGCGAGGGCCTGGGAGTGTTCTTCCGAATTGCGCGCGCAGGAACAGTCGGGCGGGATGTAGATGTCGAAGCCGCGCATGTTCGCGTCGTGTGCCGTGACGGTGATGCAACTGTTGGAGCTGAGGCCGGTGAGGATCAGGGTCTCGACCTCAAGATGCCGAAGCAGGACTTCGAGCGGGGTCATGTAGAAAGCGGAATGCAACGGCTTGAGAACGAAGTAGTCTTCGCTATCGGGAAGCAGAGGGCGCACGAATTGTGAGCCTTTAGCCTCGAGGCAGCGACCCATCAGCACTTCCTTTTCGCTGCGCCAGTCGCCAAAGTTGTCATTTACGTAGAGGACTGGGATGCCTGCCTGCCGCGCTCGGGTTTTCAGTTTTAAGAGGGCATCACGCACCTTCAGCGCGCCCTGAAGGATTGCGTCTCCATCGGGAAACTGGAAAGTTGTGAGCACGTCGATGAGCAAGAGAGCAACCGGTACCGGAGAAGGGCTGGTTTGCGCGTGCTTTCTGGATCGCATGGGATGTGTGATGCGGAAGATGAACAGGGGGCGGTTTGGCCGAACCGGGTGAAACTGCTAGGCTCGTGATCGTTATGACATACGAGAACATTCGGGTGGAGAAGCGGGGGGCGGTTGCAACGGTCGTGTTGGATCGGCCGAAGGTATTGAATGCGCTGAATGCGGCGACGTTTGCGGAGCTGGATGCGGCGTTTGAGGAACTCGGCGCGGACCATGAAGTTGGGGTGGTGCTTCTGGCGGGCTCTGGGGAGCGGGCGTTTGCGGCAGGTGCGGACATTCGCGAACTGGATGCGGTGGGTCCCAGTGAGGGCGAAGCGTTTGCACTGCGGGGGCAGGCGGTGTTTCGCAAGGTCGAGACGCTCGGGAAGCCGGTGATTGCGTGCGTTCGCGGATTTGCGCTTGGCGGAGGATGTGAGCTGGCGATGGCGTGTACGCTGCGACTGGCGGCGGAGGATGCGAAGTTCGGACAGCCGGAGGTGAAGCTGGGAGTGATTCCGGGGTATGGGGGAACGCAGCGATTGCCGCGGCTGGTGGGGAGGGGAGCGGCGCTGAAGATGCTGCTGACGGGAGCGGTCATCGATGCCCGAGAGGCGTTGCGGATTGGGCTGGTGGATGAAGTGGTTCTGGCTGCAGATCTGATGGCTCGGGCGGAGGCGCTGGCGGAGGAGATTTCGGCGCAGGCACCAAAGGCGGTTGCGGAAGTGATTCGGGTGGTGGATGAGGGGCTGGATCTGCGGTTGGAGATGGCTCTGGGCTTAGAGGCGGAGGCGTTTGGGAAATTATGCGATACAGCGGATAAGGAGGAGGGGACGCGAGCCTTCTTGGAGAAGAGACGGGCGGAGTGGGACAGGCAGTGGAGCTAGCAGAGTTCGCGTGCGCCGGTCGTGCCCGTTCGCCGGATTCGGGGTGCTCCGGACTGTATTCTAGAAGAGTGAGTTTTTCTAAAAGAAGTGTGCGGTCTTGGGCGGTAGCGGGCCTTGTTGCGGCTGGTTTGGTTGCCTGTCATAAGCAGGAGCAGGCGGTGGTTGGTGTGGCCAAGAGCGCTGTCAGTGCCGAGCAGCAGGCTCGGGCAGCGGCACAGGAGCGGGCGACGAAGGGTGACGAGCAACGGGCGGAGCTGGCAAAGATATCGCTGCCCACGAAGAGCATGTATGTGGATATCCATGAGCCCTCGGCGTGGGCGAATCCGTTTCTGGCAATAGGCGCAGATTCGATCACGCTGCGGATCATCAATGCTGACGCGAACACGAGCGGTCTCGGGAAGGGAACGATGCTGAGGCCCGAGGGAGCACGGAGGCAGGAGATCCAGATCAGGCCGAGCGACCTGGCAGAGGCGATGGTCGCAGTGCCGTCGAGCGCATGGAAGTATGGGCGCGTGGTGGCGGTGGCGGAGATGCCGGGTGGAGCAGCGAAGGATCGCGCGAAGATGCGGCGGAATGTGGAGAGAGCCATTCAGCAGTTGAATGATCTGGGGATCGTGGTGGAGGAGTGGCCGACGCGGTAGGTCCGACCGGAAGGTGAACCAGCATCCTTGCTTCCCACCCATGCTTCGGATGGATGGGGCACCCGAATCCTGACGTTAGCGGATACAGCAAACCCAGCCTGAACGCGAAGCGCTAAGATTCTTGGCGTGGACGTTTTCCAGATTCTGAATCAACCTCCTTTGGATCATGAGAAGTTCAGCGCGCATCGAGAGCTGGAAGCGCGCCTGAAGGCGAAGCTGCGCGGCGATGTGCAGTTCGATGCAGGGTCGCGGGCCTTGTATGCGACGGATGCTTCGAATTACAGACAATTACCGGTTGGCGTGATTCTGCCGTGCGATGCGGCGGATGTGGAAATGGCGCTCGCGGAGTGTCGCGCGCTCCACGCGGCAGTGTTGCCAAGAGGCGGAGGGACGAGCCTTGCGGGGCAGTGCGCGAATGTGGCGGTGGTGCTCGACTTTTCGCGCTACATGAACGGCCTGGTATCGATTGATCCGTCGGCAAAGCTGGCGGTGGTGCAACCAGGAATTGTGCTGGACAGGTTGCGCGATGCGGCGGAGAAGTACGAGCTGACGTATGGACCGGATCCGGCGACACACTCGAGATGCACGCTGGGCGGGATGATCGGGAACAACAGCTGCGGTGTACACGGACTGATGGCAGGGAAGGTCGTCGATAACGTGGAGAGTCTGGATGTCGCACTCTACGACGGCACGCGATTGGTGGTTGGAAAGACCAGCGATGCGGAGTTGGAGAGAATCATTCGCGAGGGCGGACGAAGAGGGCAGATTTACGAAGGGCTAAAGAGCATTCGCGACCGGTATGCGGATCTGGTAAGGGCGCGATTTCCGCGGATTCCGCGAAGGGTTTCGGGATATAACCTGGATGAACTACTGCCGGAGAACGGGTTCAATGTGGCGCGTGCTCTGGTCGGGACCGAAGGTACGTGCGTGACGGTGCTGGAGGCGAAGCTGAACCTGACAGCGAGCCCGCAGCATCGTGTGCTGACGGTGCTGGCGTTTCCAGATGCGTTTGCGGCCGCGGATGCGGTTCCGGCGGCGCTGGAACACAAGCCGATTGGGCTTGAAGGGTTCGACCAGATGCTGGTGGACTTCATGCGTAGGAAGGGTCTGGCATCGGCGCAGTTGCAAAAGCTGCCTGAGGGACAGAATTTTCTGCTGGTGGAGATGGGGGGCTCTTCTGAGGAGGAGGCGCAGGCGAAGGCACGAAACATTGCGGATGCATCGCAGAAGTGGCCGGTGAGGCCGAGTGCGCATATCTGTTCGCGGGAAGAGGCGGCGAGCGTCTGGTATGTGCGGGAGTCTGCGCTTGGCGCGGTGGTGTTTGTGCCGGGTGAGCCAGATCGATGCGAGGGATGGGAAGACTCGGCGGTTCCTCCGGAGAAACTCGGGGACTATCTGCGCGCGATCAAGGAGCTGATGAGCGAGTACGGATACAGCACGCCAGTCTATGGGCATTACGGGCAGGGTTGCGTGCACATGCGGGTGAACTTCGACTTCCGAAGCGATTTGGGGCTGCGGAAATTTCGGGAGTTCATGGAACGCGCGACGGATGTGGTGCTGAGGTTTGGCGGATCGCTGAGCGGCGAGCATGGCGATGGGCAGTCAAGGGCCGCGCTGCTGCCGAAGATGTTTGGGCCGGAACTGATGGGAGCGTTCCGGGAGTTCAAGCGACTTTGGGATCCGGATAACCGGATGAATCCGGGGAAGCTGGTGGATGCGGTTCGGGTGTATGACCCGATCGAGAATCTTCGTAATGGAATCCAGAGCAGGTCAAGCATCAATCCGGCGCAGTCACCGGATCGGCGCCATGAAGGCATGGATGCATTCAAGACTCACTTTGCGTTTGCGAAGGATGGCGGTTCTATGGAGCGCGCGACGGAGAGATGCGTTGGCGTTGGCGCTTGCCGGAAGACCGAGGGCGGAGTGATGTGTCCGAGCTACCGCGGAACGGGGGAGGAGAGGCACTCGACGCGAGGAAGAGCGCATTTGCTGTGGGAGATGCTTGCAGGATCGCTGCGACCGGAAGGGTTCAAGAGCGAGGCGGTGCATGAGGCGCTGGATCTGTGCCTGAGCTGCAAGGCGTGCAAGACGGAGTGTCCGGTGCAGGTGGACATGGCGCAGTACAAGGCGGAATTCCTGGCGCAGCACTACAAGAGGCGAATGCATCCGCTGCAGCATTATGTGTTCGGGTTTGCGGACAAGCTGGCGAGATTCGGGTCGATTGCGCCAGCAATGACGAATGCGGTGCTGACCGGTGCGGTGACGAGCGGGCTGGTAAAGCGAATCGCGGGAGTTGCGAAGGAGCGGAGGCTTCCGGAATTGGCGAGGCTATCGTTCCAGAAGATGCGTGTCGATAAAGCCGCGAGCGGATCGGGGCAGAGAGTGCTGCTTTGGCCGGATACGTGGAATAACTACTATCATCCGCAGACGCTGACGGCCGCGGAGAAGGTGCTGGCGACAGCGGGATTTGTGGTGGAGAGCCCGAAGGGACATGTTTGCTGCGGAAGACCGCTTTATGACTTTGGCTTTCTGGATCAGGCGAGGTCGTATCTCGACCGTGTAATGGAGAAACTGGGTGCCCAGATCGATGCGGGGTTGCCGTTGATCTTCCTGGAGCCGAGCTGCGCGAGCGTGTTCAAGGATGAGCTGCTGGAGTTCTTCCCGAAGAGCGAGCGAGCACAGAAGATGAGCAGACAGACATGGCTACTGGCGGACTGGCTGGCGGCGCATGCTCCGGAATGGAAACCGGAGGGGCTGGAAGGCGCGCACGTGCTGGTACATGGGCACTGCCATCACAAGGCGGTGTTTGGAGGGACGGAGAGCGAGATTGCGCTCCTAGAGAAGGCGGGTGCAAACGTTGAGGCGATCAAGGCGGGATGCTGCGGGATGGCGGGGCCGTTCGGATTTGAAGCGGATAAGTACGACGTTTCGAAGAGGATAGCGCAGGATGGGCTGATGCCCGCGGTAGAGAGTGCCGGTCCAATGACGGTGCTGGTGGCCGACGGGTTCAGTTGCAGGGAACAGGTGGAGCAACTTGGGCACAAACAGGCGGTGCACTTCGCGGAGGTGCTGGCGCGGGGGTGTGGCTGTCAATCCAACGACTAAGATCCGTCGATGGTGCCCCGACGGTGGCGCGCCAGGTGTGAGAGGGAGTGGGCAGAAGGTGGCGCGGCAGTAGTGCCGGCTGCTGCCCGAGAGGGAGCGTTCCTGGCTTTGATCGAGAATCAAATCCTCCAGGCTGCCACGAGAGTATTGCGGCGACTCAAGCTCGTGCCAGAACGGCCGCGATTCGCAACGTAGTCTCGTGTCACTTACTCCGGCACAATCCGCATCTCCGAGCGGAAGACGTGATAATCGGTGAACACGACGTCGTCTAGTTGGGTAACCTCGCGCACTTCTGCCGTCACTCCCGATCCCCTTGCAGGCCGCGGGGAATCTCCCGCCGAAACCGATACTCCCCTCACGGGACACGTGTACAACTTGCGGCCAATGTTCACTGCCCCATACTCCACCATGATGTCCGCACGCTTCAGCGGCGACCCTAATTCAGGATCGGCTCGCAGCACCAACCGCAAAATGGTTCCCAAATTCGGATCGATTGCGATCTCGCCGTGGTACGCAGTTGGCGCCATCGCGCTGATCTCCCCGCCACCGGCCAGAGCCGCAGGAAACGAGACCTGGTAATGCGATTTCTCCTGCGGAACCCGGAATCGCAGAACCGCCATCAGCCCATTGGGTCCCTCTTCCCACCTCGCCCAATCCGTTGAACTGTGCGCAGCATCCAGAATGACCGTGCTCAAGATCGGCCCGAAAGTTCCGCGCGTAATAAGGCGTTGCTCCTCGGCACCTTCTGCATGTGCAATTTCGTTGCCATCCCGGTAGAGTACGGTCGCTTTGAACTCTCCCCCAGGCCGCATCACTGCAACTCGGCTGGACGTGTTTGCGTCGTGCTTCTGCATCACTCCTTCGAACGAATGCGTCAATCGCTTCGCATAGAAATTGGGCAGCCTAGGAAGCACGTTCTTCAGGTACTCCACCGCAAGAGACGCGATCTTCCGCAGTTCTTCGGCATTCGGCGCAGCCCTCTCGGGAATCTCCTCCTTCGGCGGATCGAGGAACACCGACAGATCCGCCACGCCAATCAGGGCTGCGCGCGATTTCGTACCCGGCAATTGCGCGCTCAACACCGCAAGTTTCGGACTGCTCAGCCGCTGCGTCAATTGCAGAGGTTCGATCTCATTCGCAGCTTCTCCATCGCGCTTACTCCTCGCCGCTTGCACCAGTTTCGTCAGTTGCTCCACGGTGACGGGCATTGCAGCAGTCTGCACCTCTTTAGCTGGCTCTCGCTGAACAACCGGTGCTTCTTCCCTTGTTTCAGGAAGGGCTCTCTCGGGTTGGTCATAATAAGCACTAATCGTCCGAGCCGTAAGATTGGGCCGGTTTACCGTCACCCGCAGTTCATGAAATCCATCTGCAAGCTGAGCCTTCGGAGCATTGAATGAGATTTCATAAAACGATTTCGCCTCAGCCGCGACATGGTCCAGTGCCTCCGTGAGAGCCCTGTCACGATTCGTTTCCGGAAGCTCGCCCTTGCCTCCACTCTTGATCGCAAGCACATTGAGTCGCAGAATCCTTGCATCCACATCCGAAATCTTCCTAAGAGGTTTCAGAAAATCGCGCATGTAGAAGTCGCCAGCCGTATATCCGCCGTACAACGTCACTCGCCCATCGTGTAGCAGCCTCGCGAGTTGAATTGCAACTGTATAGTACGTACGCTGATTGCGCAGATCCACTTCTGTAAGCGCCGACTGGGGAGGCACAGGTGTAGGCCACCCGGGCCCGAGCCATACCAGCAACTTCCTGCCCGGCTTAAGTGCTTCCTTTTTTGCAATCGTAAAGAGGCCGTTCAGCGAGACGTGAAGCGCATCCAGGCCACGCGGCTTCACCGTCCCACTCAACGCGCCCACTTCATCCGCCAATGCATTCCCATCCAGCGTGGGTTCCCATAACATCCGCATCCCCGATGACACAAGCTGCGCAATCGACGTTGGCTGCCCAAGCCTCCCTCCGTTTTCGCGCAGGAAACTCTCGAGTCCATGCCGGGCATACCCCATTTCCACGAACCCGTTGTTAACCGAATCGATGACGATGATCATCTGTGTCGGAATATCAGGCTTCGCGTTCACCCCATCGAATCCCGCGAACGCCGAGATCTGCCGCGGCTTTCCGTCATCGAAGATCGTGAAATCACCTGGCAGCAATCGGGATATGGGCGTCCCCGTCGCATCCGCCACCACGACATCGAGATGTACCGGCTGTGCCTGGTCGATCTCGTGCGTCAGGGCACCGGCACTTTCACTCTGCGCAGCAGCCCCAGCACTCATTGCGGCGTACGCTACGATGAGTGCAAACCACCTGACCCGATCCCGTCTCCCCGGCGCGACTTCCAGCATGCCCCGTTTCCCCCGGTACGAAACCGCCGCACCTCTAAGCTACGTCAGTGACGCTCCATCTTCTGTGTCCGGCTGCACAAAGCCTGCCCACCGGACAGACCAACGCCGGATTCCGTAAGATCGAAACAGCTGCGGGACATCGCATCGTTCCTGAACTGGCGGCGATTGCCGGTAAAAACCAGAAGTTCTTCTCCCGTCTCGATTCGAACAAGAAGGTGCGATCTGTCACCCGCCTGGCAAGCTCGCAAATACATCATCAAGCACACGATGTTCCCTTCGGATGAGCACAGGTCGTACCCATTTCCACTATCTCAGGAGGAATCTCATGAGCACTGCAATCGACAATTTGAACTCGGCAATGCACAGAGCAGCATCCATTCGCCCCAAGGTGGGGGGATTTCCATACCTAGCCGAGTGCCTTCGACAGGCCGGGGTTACGCGTAACATTTGGTCTCTCCCTGCGTGTCAAAGTTTATTCCTGACCGAGCAGGGAGCGGTTGTGATGCAGGGTTCACCTCTGGTATCGGGCGCGGTGGACGTACCGGCCTTTGATCGGGAGGCCCTGATTCAAGCTCTTCGAATCGACCAAGCAGGTGAAAGCACATTTCCAGAGTTCCTGGCGGCTAGCTGGCGCGCGGGAGTCGTGCGCTATGACGTAGACTTTGCCGCTCGCAAGGTTGCCTACCAGGGTTCAAAGGGTGAGGAGTACGTTGAAGCCTACCGGGCCGTCGAACTCGATTAGTACATTGGGCAAGTCTGGGTATGCGAAATCTCAATCAGTCCGTTCTGCGAGCGCACAATCGCCGACAGGAACATGAGTCGATGAGGCATTCGAATCGTACTTAAGGACGGAACTTGTTTACTCAGTTCGCAGGACGCGCATAGGGGAGACAGAGGCGGCTCGTCTTGCGGGGAGGAAGCAGGCGAGAATTGCGGCGGCTAGCAGGACGATGGCTACGGAGATGAAGGCGGTGAAGTCGAGTGCTTTCACGCCGAAGAGGAGGCTCTGCATGGCGCGGCCGACAAAGTAGGTGCCGATGAGGCCGAGGCCGAGGCCAATGAGGGCGAGGACCACGCCGTCACGAATGACGAGGCTGACGACGCGGTTGCGGGTGGCGCCCAGAGCCATTCGAAGGGCGATTTCGTGCGCGCGCTGGGCGACAGAGAAGGACATTACGCCGTAGATGCCGAGAGCGGCTAGGAAGAGAGCGACGGCTGCGAAGCTGGTGAAGAGGACGAGCGTAAAGCGCTGGTCAGCCATGGATTCGCCAACGACGTCGTCGAGGGTTTTGGGCTGGGCGAGAGCGACGGTGGAATCGACCTGGTGCACTGCGGCGGAGATGCTGTTGAGCATCGCGGAGGGGTTCTCAGCGGTGCGGACGGCGAAGCCTGCCTGCGGCCAGGGGATCTGGTAGAAGGGAATCAGCATCTCAGGGTTTTCGTCGCGCTGATCGGCAGTGTGCACGTTGTGATATGTGCCGATGATCTGCCAGGAGACGTAGTCGCCGAGCTTGGTGACGCCGGGAATGAGTTCTTCGACGAGGACGCGCTGGCGGAGCGGGTCCTTGCCCTTGAGGTATTTCTTGACGAAGTCCTGATTGACCATGGCCACCTTGACGGTGCCCGCGGTGTCCTGTTCAGTGAAGCTACGTCCTGAGATCAGTTGAATGCCAAAGGCGTTGAAGTAATCGGGCGTGACCATGCCGAAGCCGGTGCCCGGACGTTGCGAGGGATCGGCGTAGGTTGGTCCACCGTCAAGCCTGAACGGCATGCCGAAGCCGGCACCGTAGGGAGGCTGACCGGTCATAGCGGCAACATGCCGGACGCCGGGGACAGCGGCGATGTGGGCGATGATGTCGCGGTAGTAGGCGGACATGGCCTTGGGATCTTTGGAGCGGGAATCCGGGACAGGCAAAAAGAAATTGAGAACGTGGTCTGTCTTGATTCCGAGATCGACGTGAGCAAGATTCCAAAAGCTATGAATGGTCAGGCCGGCTCCTGCAAGCAGAGCGAGTGCGAGAGCGAATTCGCCGATGACAAGGATGCGGCGGAGGAGATGCTTTCCGGCGCTGGTTCCGGCGCGTCCGCCTTCTTTCAGAGTTTCGGCGGGATCGATGCGCGATGCGTACCAGGCAGGAGCTGAGCCAGCGAGAAGGCCGGCAAGTGTAGTAGCGAGAAGAGTGAAGAGCAGGATGGGTATGTTGAGGCGGAGATCGGCTTCGCTGGGCAGTGTGTTGCGGGGCATGGCGGCGATGAGGCCCTGCAGCATGCCGTAGCCGACGGCAACTCCGAGAACTCCGCCGGCGATGGCGAGGATGAGGCTTTCGGTAAGGAGCTGGGAGAAGATGGTGCGGCGTGCTGCACCGAGCGCGCTGCGCACGGCTAGTTCCTTCTGGCGAGCCATGCCACGTGTGAGCAGGAGATTGGCGACGTTGACGCAGGCAATGAGGAGGACAAAGCCGACGGCGCCGAGGAGCAGCCAGAGCATCTTGATGCGTTCTTTGGGGAGGAAGTCGTTTTTGAGACCTTCGACGTAGGAGCCCCAGCCCTTATCGCTTTTGGGATACATCTCGGCGATGTGAGCGGTGACGGAGTCCATGTTCTGCTGGCCCTGCTTGACGGTGACGCCGGGCTTGAGCCGCCCCATGACGAGGAGCCAGTGGAAGTCGTGATTGATCTGCTCGGGCTTGAAGACTAAGGGGACAATGAGTTGCGCCTGCTGGCGATCGAAGATGCCGGGGCGCTGTACGCCGACAACGGTGTAGGGCTCGTTATCCATGCGCAGAGTGGTACCGATGATTTTGGGATCGGCGCCGAGCTTCATCCACAACTTGTGCGTGAGGATGACGACATGGTTGCGGCCTTCAACACCTTCTTCGGGAAGGAAATAGCGGCCCATCAGGAGCGGCTCGCCCATCATTTGCGGCATGCTGTAGGTTTGGCGAACGCCGTTGATGTACTCGGGCTTGTCTTTCGTGGCGAGGTTGAAGGAGGCTCCGGACCATGCGCAGAGGTCCTGAAAGACGGTGTTCTGCTGCTTCCAGTCGAGGAAGTCGCCGGCGGAGACGCCATTGTGGTAGGTCTGGATTTTGGACCAGACCATCACGAGCTGCTCAGGATGAGGGTAGGGGAGGGGAGCGAGAAGGGTGGCGTAGTCGACGGTGAAGATCGCGGTGTTGGCGCCGATGCCGATGGCCAAGGTGAGCAGAACGGTGAAGGTGAGGCCGGGGTTTCGAGCCAGCATACGGAAGCTGAAGCGGATGTTCTGAAGAAGAGTCTGCATTGCTGTCTCTCCCCTGAGGATGTGTGTTTTCCTGTTTGATTTTCCGGCTACAACGTGTAACAGAGCAGGTAAGTTGCCAATCGCTCATCATGAAAACAAAATGGTTAGCTGATAAAGAGCCAGCTGGAGTGTCCGGAAAAGAGGGCTTCGTTCGGAAATGAACATTGAAGGAGCCGAGAATTTCGGCTGGATTCCAGTCCATCGCTCAAGGATAGCTCGTCACCCTATGTAGTATTCGATGTATACTGTCAGGCAACAAATGTCAAATTGTCTTTTGGCGGGACACGTTTCCCCGGGGCTAGGTCGAAGACGGGGAGCCAGCTACTCGTATTTGAAGCCGCGGTTGGGGATGAACTCGAATTTGACGAGGGCGTCACGGTAATCGAGGTGGAGGATGAGCTGGTAATAGGTGTCGACGCCGATGTTGCCGCCGATGGCCATGCCCGTGATCCGAGAGATGAATGAGGTGTCGGTTGTGGGGACATTGGCAATCTTCTGAGAGAAGTGAGCGAAGTTGAAGGTGAGCTCGTTGGCGTAAGTGACTTTCGTCGTGGGAGAGCCACCCCAACCGCCGACCTCTTTTTCGTATGTTTTGGAGAGCTCTTTAGCGATGTCGGGCGTCACGTTGGTTTCCGGCGAACTGATGGCGAGAAGAAACAGCTTGATAAGTTTGTCGTTGACAGCGGTGGGAAGGAAAAGGTCGCGGCCGGCGCGGTAGATCTGTGACCAGTCCTTCATGTCCGGTGCGATGACGCGATCGACGAGATGCGGGCTGGCTGCCCCGGTGTCTTCACCGCTGTCGGTGTGCAGGGCGGGGATGTAGGCGGAATCCTGTGGCGCGGGCGGAAGGCTGGCGAGCTGGAGCTTACGCATGGGGTAGTCGACGGTCTCGAGGAAGTCGGCGAAGACATCGAAGCCGATGGTGCCGTTGCCGTCGTCGCTGGGGCTGGCGGCATCGATGACTTTGAGGGCGCAGTCGTGGAACTCGAGGTTGCCGAGCTTGAGCTTGTCGGCTACGGCGATATAGCTGGGCTTGGCGCCTGGGAATGCGGGCGTTTCGTTGTCGGTGATGCGCTTGAGGCCGGCGCGTTCGGCGAGCGGCTTGTAGATGGTGAGTCCGCCTTCGCCTCCTGCGAACTCGAGACGAGCGTTGGCGGAGTTGACGCCGAGCTCGATGCCTACGGCGCGGGTGTGGCCTGCGTAGCCGGCGAGGCGGATGAAATCGACTTCGGCGGGCGCTCCGCCAGAGGCGAGTTTGCAGGCGTGGACGGGCTGAGAGGCGAGCTTCTTGAGGCGATCGGCGGCAGAGTGGAGGGAGGCGACGGTGGCCGTATCTTCACCGGTGGGACCGGCGAGGAATGCGTCCATCTCGGTGGCTCGCTCGCTAAGCGGTTGAGTCTGGAGCCACGCAAGGCGGATCTCGGGGTCTTGAGGGTCGAACTCATGGGCGAGACCGAATTGCTGGTTTGCGGTGGCGTTGCGGGATTCTGCCTGAGCAACACGAGCGTACAGAAGGCGGGTGCGCGGGTTGCAGGGATCGGCTTTGTAGGCCGCGAGCGCTGTCTGCTCGGCGGTCCAGGGTTCGCCCTGACGGAATTCGAGTTCGCCGCGGAGGGTGAGGAAGGCCGCAGATGCGGGCTGGGTGGCAGAAGACGTCTTGATGAGAGCGGCAGCGTCTGTGAGCTTTTGCTGGCGGAGAAGCGCATGGAAGAGGCCGGATACATCGTCAGGATTGTTGGGGTTCTTTTGCAGGTCGGCGCGGAAGAGGGTTTCGGCGCGCGGGTAGTCGGCGGCGAGCAGGGCTTTCTGGGCATCGGAAGGGGCGGGGTGCTTTACGACGTTGCAGGTGATGGCGAGCACCGGGGTGATGAGGAGAGAAGCGATGGCGATCAGAAAGAGGATGGAGCGAAGGCGCAGCGGATGAGAAGAAAGCAACATGGCACACCTCAGGACGCGATCGAGGCTCATCAAGATACCGGCAAGGGCAATCAGTCGGCGGGATGGCGTCGGCAGAAATCTGAAAAATGGATCGGAGACATTGTACCGATGGGCGGGTGCTTTCGTCGTGCTGAAGTGGATTGGGTGGAAGAAGAATGAGTGTACATTGACGGCCCGGGAGAGCTAAAAGGCGTTCTGAACAACTGGTAAATACATCGGCGCATCGCATTCACCTAGTCCGGCCGTGATGGTTGCGGCAGATGCGATGACGAGAGATAGAAATCCAGTGCGTTGTGCGGAGAATCAGGACGTAAGTAGATCAGGAGGAGCCGGAATAAAGGCGATTGGTTATGGCGACTATACCCCCAGAGACGGGCTATTCGAATTTGAGCGAGAGTAATGTGGCGGAGCTTCCTGCTCCGGCTTCAAGGCAGATTCCAGCGGAGACCAGTGCAGCGCATTGGCGAAGGCCCGCGATGGAGACGGCTCTGGAGCGTTATGCAGAGGCAGTAGGACGGACGCTTGGAGTAGCTTCGCGATCGTACTCAAACCTTCGCGAGAGGGTGCGAGGGTATACGGAGGATGGCTATTCGAGAGCAGAACAAGAAGCAAAGAATCTGGGAAGACGCGCGCAAGAAAATGCATCGTATGTGAGGGAACGATACCCGCTGGAGGCGCTGGGCGCGATTGCGGGCACCGCATTTCTGGTGGGAATTGCACTGAGGGTCTGGAGGTCACGGGCATCATGAATACGGAAGCGAGGCATTTGAACAACGGTATGGACGGGGGCAGGACAGTGGGGAGCATTCTTTCAGATACGAAGGAAGAGCTTAGAGAGTTTCTAGAGACACGGATCACGATGCTGCGCACGGAGCTTGGCGAGAAGATGGCCATGTTGAAGGCGGCGGCTCCGCTGGCAGTCGTGGGGATACTGTTTCTGCTCACGGCATACATGCTGTTTTCGGTGGGGTTGGTGGGAGTGATTGTGGCGCTCATGCCAGAAAACCCGTACCGGTGGTGCATAGGCTTCTTTGCGATCGCCGTGTTGTGGGGAATCGTGGGCGGGATCTGCGCGTACATGGCGATGCGGGAGTTCCAGATGAAGGAGCTGATGCCGAAGAGGACGATGCAGGTATTGAAAGAAGACAAGTTGTGGCTACAGTCTGAAGTGAGGAGCCGGGTATGAGCGTTCAACCAGTCGCCGATCTTGCATTGAAGGCAATTGAGCAGCGGCACCAGCTTCATGAGAGGGCTGAGGAACTGAAGGAAAAGATTCAGACAACCAGGGCGAAGCTCGACATGAAGAGGAACGTGCGCGAGAACTTTGCGGGCGCGGCTGCTGTGTTGGCAGCTGTGGGGCTTTTGTCCGGTTTTGCAATGGGCGGAGCTTTTACGCGGCGCTGATGGAAGGAGAACGACATATGCCAATGTTGAATACAGTTGCGAAGGCGGTGACGAAGCCAATTCCGCGGATGATCTCGCCACAGTCGCACTCGATGCTTGACTACCTGACCGCGGGAATTTTTCTGGCAAGCGCGGGATTCTTCTGGAGGAGAAATAAACGTGCTGCGATCGCTTCGTTGATCTCCGGAACTGCAGTTGCGGCGGTGAGCGCGCTGACGGAGTATCCGGGCGGTGTGAATGGCGTGTTCGGGCTGGAGAGGCACCGCAATATCGAAGTGGGGCTGGCAGCGATGGTGGCCACGATGCCGGCGTTTTTCTCCTTTGAGAACGAGCCGGAGAGGCACTTCTTCCGAGCGCAGGGAGTGCTGATGACCTGCGTGAGCGAACTGACGGATTTGAATCACGTACATCAACCTCATCCTGAGGCAGAAAATCGGCAAAAGGAACAAGCAGAGAATCCAAACTCGGTAGAAGCGGTGTGAGGGCTCGATGGCTTCCTTATGGAAGTTGGGCGGCTTGACGCCGCTGAAACTGACACAACTGGGGATAACGAAGATTGACGAGGATGAGCTGTCGACGCGCTCGGCCGCGCTGTCGTACTACTTCATTCTTGCGTTATTCCCGATGTTTCTGTTTTTGGTTTCGCTAATCGGGCTTATTGCGGGACATGCGTCGGAGATGCGGGACAATATTGTCGCGACTCTGGGGCATCTGGCGCCAGGCTCAGCGTCAGGCATCGTGCAGCAGGTAGTTCACCAAACAGTCACCAATAGTGGCGGAGTGAAGCTGGTTGCGGGTATTCTGGGCGCTCTTTGGGCGGCGTCGGGCGGTATGGGGGCGATCATCACATCGCTAAACGTGATCTACAGAACGAAAGAAGAGCGGCCGTGGTGGAAGCAGAAGCTGACCGTGATCGGCTTGACCCTTGCTCTGGCGCTGCTGATTGTTGTGGCGTCGACGCTGGTGCTGTATGGCGGTAAGATCGGACAATTGATTGCGGCGCGTGTCGGCGTGGGCAAGCTGTTCTGGGTCGTGTGGCGCATTTTGCAGTGGCCGCTCACATTCCTTGCGATGTTTCTGTCGTATTCGATCATTTACTTCTACGGGCCCGATCTCGAAGAGCGCAAGTGGTATTGGGTGACGCCGGGATCTGCTGTCGGCGTGTTGCTGTGGCTGGTGGCGTCAGTCGGGTTCAGAATCTACCTGCACTTCTTCAACTCGTACAGCGCTACGTATGGTTCGCTCGGGGCTGTGATCATCCTGATGCTGTGGTTGTATATCACCGGTTTCGCAATTCTGGTGGGCGGAGAGGTGAACTGGGTGATCGAAAACCAGGATCGAACCGAGACGGCATTTGAGGATGAGAAGCGGCGGGTCGAGTCGCAGTGGAAGGCGGCGTGAAGATCTTTCTGTTTGAGTCATGCTGAGGTCCGCATCTCGCGGGCCTCATTTCTTTTCTGCGGAATGTTGTGTAACTTCCCAGATGCTGTTCCCCTCTCAGTGGTGCCGAGAAAAGCGGGTACATGCCTGCGCAAGAGGGGTAGTGCTGCTTCTCGGAAATCTGGGAGGTGGGTGTGAGCATTGCGATTGAGTTAAAGAGGAGCGAGACAGAGTCGGTGCTGGAGAGGTGTGGCATCGGAATTTCACGTTATGGGTTGGCGGTGATCCTGCTGCTGATCGGGCTGGCGAAGTTTACGCCGGAGGAGGCTGCCGGAATTCAGCCGCTGGTGGCGCACAGTCCTCTGATGTCGTGGATGTACGCGGTGCTTTCGGTCCGCGGTGTGTCGAATCTGATTGGGTGTGTCGAGTTGGGAATTGCGGTGCTGCTGGCGTTGCGGCCAGTTTCCGCGCGGCTGTCGTTCGCAGGAAGCGCGGGAGCGATCGTCACGTTCGTGCTGACGGCGAGCTTCCTGTTTTCGACTCCGGGTGCGATTCAGCTGGGGAGCGGGATTTCGGTCCTGGGTGCGGCAGGACAGTTCCTAATCAAGGATGTTGCGCTGCTTGGGGTGGCGGTGTGGACGGCGGCGGAGGCCTTAAGGGCAGCGTAATGGGGCTCTGCAATGCGAGCGGGGTGAGCGGCCGTGAGACTCCACTGCCCAGCGAATTGATAGAGTCGGAGAGACAGTTCTGCTGGGAGTTGGAGATGACTGAAAAGAAGACCGGAGTTTCGGCAGGGACGAACAGAAGAAGTTTTTTGAAGGGCTCGGCGCTGGCAGCGGTGGCGGCAGTGGTGGACGCGGATCTGGCGCTGCGCGCGGCGGCGCAAGCTGTCAGTCCGGAAGCGCATGGCGGATATTCGGCAGCGGCCGGGCGCGCTGTTGATCTTGCAAATGTGCTGCAGGGGACGGATTCGACGTATGCGTTTTCGCGCGGGAATACGCTGCCGATTGCGGCGGCGCCGTTTGGAATGGCGCACTGGACACTGCAGTCGGAGGCGCGCAGTCCGTGGATGTTTCAGCCGGGGGCGCGGCGGTTGCAGGGGTTTCGGAGTACGCATCAGTTGAGTCCGTGGCTGTCGGATTACGGAGAGGCGTTATTCCTGCCGTTTTCCGGAGAGACGAAGACGGAGCCGGGCGCGAGCAGTTCTTCGTGGCGGCCGGAGGATGCGGTGCTGCGGGCGTACTCGTTGAAGCTGTCGCTGATGCGGTACCAGGTGGATGCGGAACTGGTGCCGACGATGCGATGCGCTTTGATTGCGGCGACGAATCGGAGCGGGCTGGCGCCGGGATTTTTGATCGATGTGCCGAAGGGTGCCGAGCCGGTGGATCGCGATGAGGCGAAGCATACCGTGCGCTTTAAGTCGACGATCAATGAGGGCGGAGTTCCGGCGGGTTTTGCGACGTACTACGTGGTGCGGTTTGCGGAGGCGTGGCAGGGAATTGATGTGAAGGCGGCTGCGGGGCGGCTGACGATTGTGGCACGGTTCGGAGATGCGAAGAGCATTGAGGCGCGGATTTCGACATCGTTTATTTCGTTTGAGCAGGCGGAGAAGAATCTCGAACAGGAATTGGGGACGAAGCCGATCGAGCAGGTCCGCGCTGAAGCGAAGGCGGAATGGGCGAGGCATTTCGAGCGGATGCAGGTCGAGGGCGGGACGGATCGGCAGCAGAGGACGTTCTACTCGTGCCTGTATCGGGCGCTGCTGTTTCCGCGGACGTTCCACGAGATAGACGATGCGGGGAAGCCACAGCACTACAGCGCGTACAACGGCAAGGTTGAACCGGGCGTGATGTATGCGGATCATGGGTACTGGGATGTGTATCGCGCGTGGTACCCGTGGATGTCGATTGTGTTTCCGGAGCGGCTGGGGGAGATTCTTCAGGCGTGGGTGAATGCGTACAAGGAAGGCGGATGGCTGCCGCAGTTTCCTGCGCCGGGGTATCGCGCGTGCATGACGGGTAGTTTGATCGACTCGCTGTTTGGCGAGGCGGCGGCGAAGGGGATCAAGGGATTCGATCTGGCGGCGGCGTATGAGGGGCTGCAGAAACATTCGACGCAGCCGGGCGATCCGGATAAGGGATATGGGAGGCGCGGCGTTGAGGATTATCTGAAGCTCGGTTACTGCTCTGTCGACAATGTGGACCAGGCGGCGGCGGAGACCGTGGATGCTGCGTATGGAGACTTTTGCATCGCACAGGTGGCGAAGGCGCTGGGGCATGATGACGATGCCGCGATGTTCATGAAGCGCTCGCAGAACTGGAAGAACATCTTTGATCAGGGGACCGGGTTCTTTCGCGGGAAACATGCGGAGGGGTCGTGGCTGGAGCCGTTCGATGAGGTGCAGTGGGGGAATCCTTACGTAGAGGGAGCGGCATGGCAGCATCGCTGGGATGCTCCGCATGATATGGAGGGGCTGTTCGCGGTGATGGGTGGCAAGGAAAAGGCGGCGGCGGCGCTGGAGAAGATGCTGACGATGGAGCCGGTGTTTCACGTGGGAGTGTAGGGGCAGGAGATTCACGAGATGTCAGAGATGGCGGCGGTGAACTTCGGACAGTACGATCACGGAAATCAGCCGGTGCATCACGTGCTGTATTTGTTTGCGCTGGCGGGGAGGCCGGAACGTACGCAGTACTGGGTTAAGCGCGTGATGGACGAGCTGTATTCGCCGGAGTCGTTTGCGGGGGATGAGGATACAGGTGCGATGGCGGCGTGGTACCTGATGAGTGCGATGGGCATGTATGCGGTTTGTCCGGCGAAGGCGGAGTATGTGCTGGGACGGGCGTATTTTCCGGCGATGACTGTGCGGATGGGTGAAGGGAAGACACTGCGAATCGAGAATCGGGCGAGTAGTGGCGCGGCAAGGGCTTCGTTGAATGGGAAGGGGATCGATTCGCCCGTAGTGGGACATGCGGACATCGCAGCAGGAGGGCGGTTGGTGTTTGGCTGAGCGAAAGTGACTCCCTGCTCTCAGAGGAGGAATAGAACAGCGCAACGGTCGACGAGAATGTTGTTGCTTAGCGTGCGAAAGCGCGATAGAGTTCGTTGATTTCCAAACACCGAAACTTCTACAGCGCCGATTCCCCTCCAAGATTCGCTGCAGAAGCAAACAGTGCGCGGACAGGCCAACTAGACGCTCGAACAACGGAGGCCAGGAACGTGACAAGTGTGTGTCTAGATAGCAATCTGCGTACCTGGCCTGAGAACCTAACCCATTTCAACCAATGGCTGCGCATCGCTGCTGGTGCGGTTCTGACCGGGATTCTAGTGTCAGCGGCGCCAGGGTCCGCGCAGTCCGGCGGAAGAATAGCGGGGCCGAGCGGGGGAGAAGCAGCGGGCGCCGGAATCGGGGTAGGCGCTGCAGTTGTGATCGTGGCTGTTGTTGCCGTGAGTCATAGCCATCACACGCTGACGGGCTGCGCCTTCAACGGCCCGAACGGACTGAAGTTGAAGACCAGTGATTCGACCTACTCGATCGAAGGCGATGCCGCGAACATCAAGGCTGGCGAGAAGGTAAAGCTTCACGGATCGAAGGTGAAGAAGGCGAAAGGTGCGGGTGGAGATCAGGTGTTCAAGGTGGAGAAGGTGAGCAAGGACTACGGAGCTTGCCACGTCGAGGTTGGGGCGTCTTCGGGCAGCACGCCTTGATGAGTGAAGGGGCTGGATGTCAGCTCTCTTGCCTTCGAATTGGATGGAAGAAGAGGATTGGGCCGTGATAGAGTGGCTCTACTTTTCCCACACTTTATTCTGGCCCTGCAATTCTTCTGTGAATTGAATTGAGTGATCAGGAGGTTTATCGAATGGCTTCCGTGAGCCAGCAGGTAGTTGCGCGTCCAGCGCCGGGCGTTTTGGGACGGAGTGGGCTGGTGGATCGTTACTTCTACTTCTTGCTTTCCCTGATTGTTGCGGTTGTGATTGTGGCGGGATTCAGTAAGACGGTTGATGCCGGGCTGATTCATGCCGCGCCGAGGCGGCCTGTGCTGTTATGGCTGCATGGAGCGGCGTTCTCGGCGTGGGTGGTGTTTTTTATCCTGCAATCGGGGCTGGTGCGGATTCGAAAGGTGAGCTGGCATCGGACGCTGGGATGGTTCGGTGCGGCATTGGCTGCGCTGATGGTGGTGCTGGGGTGTGTGGTGTCGGTGGTGATGGGGCGCTTTGATGCTCTGGTTATCAAGAATCCCGATCCGGCGTTTCTCAGCGTTACGTTTTGGGATATGGTTGCGTTCGGGACCCTCGTGGGGCTGGCGATTGTGTGGCGCGGCAAGCCGGAGGCGCACCGGAGGCTGCTGGTGCTTGCAACGTGCGGTCTCCTCGATGCAGGATTCGGCCGCTTTCAGTACTTGTTCGATCACAACGTGTTCTTCCTGTGCGTCGATGCGGTGATGCTGCTCGGCGTCGCCCGAGACCTGCTGATCGACAAGCGCGTGCACAAGGTGTATCTGTATGGGTTGCCGTTGCTGGTGGTGGGGCAGAATGTGGCGATCTATTTGTGGAGAGCCCGGCCGGGATGGTGGATGTCGATGTGTAAGGAGACGTTGGGGATTTGAGGCGAGTGGAATACATGGCCTGAGAGTTCTGGACCTGGGAAACTACCAGGCAGGACGCGCTGCGGTATGGCATTTCGCGATATACGGCGGTTCGGAAGCTGGACTGTTGGCACCTTTTTCTCTCAAGGACACATCACAAAAAGCGGAGGCGGCGCGAATCCAGGCTAACCGCCTACCAAGGGAGAGCGTACGGATCTCAGACATATCCTATTGCTCCTGGACGGCTTGGAAGCATGACCACGGCACTTGCATCTGACTGCTCACATTGCATCAAGCAGCTCGACAGTCTTTTTCGCGGCTATGACGGGCCCAGTTTCGTCATCCGCCTTCCATTATGGAGCTGGCATTCTTCGCCTGGAGAAGCCAGGTTCACACTGGCGATGAAGAGCCAGAAGGCTTTCGAAAAATTGATGCGGCCTTCGGAAACTGCGCTGGGAGAAGCTTTCATATCAGGTGATCTGGACGTCCAGGGAGACATTTTCTCCGCATTTGACATGGCTGAGTGGCTCTTGAGCCGCAGTCCGAGCTTGCGCAATCGCTTCGCTGCCGAGCTACATCGGGATTGCTTTACGGTGCTGAATTTTTTGACGAGGGGCTGGAAACACTCGCTACAGAGAGATGCGGGCTCGATCTCGTACCACTATGATTTGCCAGTGGAGTTCTATGAGCCGTGGCTCGGCCCAACACTGGTGTACTCGTCGGCTTACTTTCGAAGTGCCGCTGAACGGCTGGATACTGCACAGGCCGATAAACTCGATCTCATCTGCCGTAAATTGGAACTCCAGCCGGGCGATCGTTTCATGGATCTCGGATGTGGCTGGGGAAGCCTTGTGATTCACGCTGCAGCTCACTACGGGACACAGACGCGCGGGATTACGGTGAGCAAGAACCAAGCGAGAGTCGCTGCCCGCAGGGTTTCTGAATCGCATGTGGGAGATCGCTGCTTCGTTGAATACCGCGACTACCGCGACGCTCAGGATCTTCCCTGGAAATTTGACAAACTGGCGAGCATCGGAATGTTTGAACATGTGGGCGTGAGCAATCTGCCCACCTATTTCCATTGCGCATTTGATTTGCTTAAACCCGGAGGTTTGTTCCTGAACTCCGGGATAGTCAGAGCCGCAGATTCGCCACGGAGGAAGCAGTCGTTCATTGACGAGTATGTGTTCCCGGACGGCGAGCTCGGCACGCTGGCTGAAACATTGCGCGCAGCCGAAGCGGCGGGTTTTGAGATTCGTGATGTGGAGACGCTTCGCGAACATTACGCGTTGACGTTGCGACGCTGGGTGGAAAATCTTCAAAGCCATTCCCCCGAACTGCTCGAGATCGTTAGCGAACGAACCCTACGCACGTGGCTGCTCTACATGTCGGGTTCCGCGGCCGCTTTTGAGCGCGCAGATATCTCAGTCTGCCAGATTCTTCTGTGCCGCAGAGATCATCGGCGGAGCGCAAGGATTTGCACCCGCGAGTCCTGGTATGCGAACAGCCAAGCGGAATCGCAGCAATCTGCGGCCTGATGTCTTGAGGGTTTCCGTCGGCCGATGTTTTGAAAAGAAGAACGCGGACCTTGCGGTCCGCGTTCAGACTGCTGACAAAGTATCAAGATAGGCTCTCGTTTTCCACGGGAGCCTTATTTAATTTGTAGACATGCTTAAGAAGGCGGAAGCGCAGCAGCAAGA